>OHAU01000174.1_pt1 | contig 93289 bp, 107 predicted proteins | sample 1577181 | NCBI WGS metagenome assembly OHAU01 (sample SAMEA3541472, study PRJEB24748) | human gut metagenome | biome: human gut; feature: human-associated habitat; material: faeces | place: China | collected 2012
CCTGAACAAGAAGCCTTATCTATTGTTTCCTTCAAGGACTGAGAGGCCGCTTCCCCAGTTAATAAATTAAATCCCAATTACATCCCTACCGGCTTCGCCTTCTCCAGATCTCTCAGCCATACTTCCGCGCATGCATCACTCGGCATTCTCCAGTCGCCTCTTGGAGACAGTGCCACAGTTCCTACCTTTGGTCCGTCCGGCAGACAGGAGCGTTTAAACTGCTGGATGAAGAATCGTCTGCAGAACGTATATAACCATTTGTAAATGGTTGCATCATCATATTCACCGTCAAATGCATATCTCGCAATACGGTATATCTTACCCGGTTCATAACTGAATCTCAGCAGATAATACAAGAAGAAGTCATGCAGCTCATACGGCCCGACCAGATCCTCTGTCTTTTGGGCAATCTCACCGTCTTTTGGCGGAAGAAGTTCCGGACTCACCGGTGTGTCCAGTACATCATACAAGACATCTTTTAATTCCTGGTCTTTACAGGTATCCGCATAATAATGGACCAGATGGCGTACCAGTGTCTTTGGAACCGACGCATTGACTCCATACATAGACATATGGTCTCCGTTATAAGTCGCCCATCCAAGAGCAAGTTCAGACATATCTCCTGTACCAATTACAATTCCACCGGTCTGATTGGCAACATCCATCAGTACCTGTGTTCTTTCTCTTGCCTGGGAATTTTCATAGGTTACACTGTGATCTTCCGGATCATGTCCGATATCTTTAAAATGCTGCTCTACTGCTGCCCCCACCGGAATCTCACGCAGTGTTGCTCCCAGTTTCAGTGACATCTTACATGCATTCTGATAAGTTCTGTCCGTTGTTCCAAAACATGGCATTGTTACCGCTGTAATTCCACTGCGGTCCATTCCAAGTGCATCAAATGCCTTTGCAGACACAAGAAGCGCAAGTGTAGAATCCAGTCCGCCGGAGATTCCGACAACCGCACTCTTTGCATGTGCATGTGCAAGACGTTTCTTCAGTCCCATTGCCTGAATTGTCAGAATCTCTTCACAACGTAAATTCCTCTCTGCCATCACACTTGGAACAAACGGTCTGGAAGCAAATTTTCTGGTAAGTTCCGTCTCTTCCACATGGATTGAAAATGGAATACGGATCAGCATTCTTTCTTTTTCTGTCTGGAATGTTGTATTCTTACGTCGCTCGCTTAACAGGCGCTTCACATCCAATTCTGTATAAATCACTTCGTTTCTGAACCGTTCACTTGACACAAGTGTTGTTCCGTTCTCCGCAATAATATTATGTCCTCCGAATACCAGATCTGTCGTAGACTCTCCCTCTCCGGCATTGGCATAAATGTATCCGCAGATCAGTCTCGCTGACTGTCCCTCGATCAGGCTTTCACGATAAGATGCTTTACCGATCGTCTCATCGCTTGCAGAACAATTCACGATCACAGTTGCTCCTTCTCTTGCTGCAAGTGTACTTGGCGGAACCGGCGACCATACATCCTCACAGATTTCTGCGGAGATTACCAATTCTTCCATCTGATCTGCCACGAATAAAAGCTGTGGTCCGAACGGGATCTGCTTTCCATCCAGTGTGATCCATCTCGCCTTATCCGGTCCCGGACGGAACTGCCGCATTTCATAAAACTCCCCATAATTCGGGAGAAATGTCTTCGTCGTAAGGCCAAGAATCTCACCATGATTCAAAGCTGCTGCGACATTATAAAGTTCTCCATCTATGGCAAGCGGAACCCCGATAAATATAATCGCATCCTTCTCTTTTGTATATTCGGCTATTTTAAACAGTGCTTCTTTCGATTTCTTTAACAAAATGTCCTGCGTAAAAAGATCACTGCAGGTATATCCCGTTACACATAATTCCGGAAATACGATAACTTTTGCTCCTTTTGCAACAGTCTCATCAATCATCTTACAGATATTTTGTGTATTATAGGCAACATCCGCCACACGGATATCTGGAGTTACTGCTGCCACTTTTACAAACCCGTCTCTCATGACTTTTCTCCTTATCGTTTACAGCGTTTTAAGATATCTTTCAACTCTTCTACGCTGTATTTATATGCCGTATTACAGAAATGACATTTTACTTCTATATCCTGACCGTCATCTATCATATCCTGGATTTCTTTCTTTCCGACACTGATCACAGCCTTTTCTACTCTTTCTTTTGAGCAATTACAATAGAATTTTGTCGGCATTGTACTTGTAATTTCAAGTCCGAGATTTCCAAGCAGGATTTCCAGGATCTGCTCTGGTGTTTTACCTTTTTTCAGATGATCCGTTACAGATGTGATATTCTTCAGATTTTCCTCAATCTGACTGATCGTCTCTTCCTTTGCAAATGGCATCATCTGGATAATGAAGCCTCCTGCACATGCCACTGTATTATCTTTATCCATCAACACCCCAAGTCCTACCGAGGATGGCACCTGCTCCGAATTGGCAAAATAGTACGTCAGATCTTCCGCAATTTCACTGGATACCAGAATGGTCTGTCCGGAGTATGGCTCTTTGAGTCCCATATCTTTAATAACCTGGAGAAGCCCGATTCCAACAGCACCGCCTACATCCAGCTTTCCATTCTTTGGCGGCAGCATGACATCCGGATGATTTACATAACCTTTCACATCTCCCTTGCTGTCCGCAGTAACTGTAATCCCGCCAAGCGGTCCGTCTCCTCTTACCTGAAGTGTCAGCATATCTGTATCATTCTTCATCATACTTCCCATCATAGCTCCTGCAGTAAGAAGTCTTCCCAGTGCTGCGGTTGCCACCGGGCTGGTATTATGATGTTCTCTGGCCGCTTCCACAAGTTCTTTTGTTGTTGCAGCAAACGCTCTTACCTGGCCGTCTGCTGCGGTTGCTCTTACGATATAGTCGTTCATATATATTCCTTTCCATCTTCTGTTTTCCTATTTTTATTCCGATGAGTTACTTCTCATCTCTATTATTTACCATGCTCTCTTGCGATCACAGTGATCCGTTCACTCGTATGCATCGGTGCTTTCTTTGTATACGCATCATAAGCTGCAACGAATTTCAGACCCGCTTTTTCAATTAGTCCTCTGATTTCTCTGAGTGTATATGCTTTCTGGAAATGACTCTCCTGATACTTTCTGTACAGTGCTTCCTCTTCATCCTCGCGGACAAATAATGTCAATTCGTATTCATTGATCATCGATGTATGGTTATAATAATTTTCCCAGATAAAGCTACACTCATCCCTGTCTTCTGCGATTACCTGATTACCCAGAATTTCTCTGTACTTATATTCTGTATTAAAATCAAAGATAAAGATTCCCTGCGGGTCCAGATAATTATTGACCAGGCAGAATACTTCCTGCAATTCATTTTTATCTGTCACATAATTTACACAGTCACATACACTGACAATAGCTCTCACTGTTCCATATAATTCAAACTCCTGCATATTTTGTAACAGATAGAGGATATCATGTCCGCTCTCGATACGCTTCTCCATTGCGATTTCCAGCATGTCTTCGGAATTATCCACCCCGATCATATCATATCCTTTTTCTGCCAGTAGTTCCGTCATGCTTCCGGTTCCGCATCCCAGTTCCAGAACCAGCCCGTCTCTTATTCCATATTCTTTTAATCTGTCTTCCAGATAATCTGCCCATTCCTCATATGGCACATTATCCATGAATGTATCATAGACCTCGGCAAAACTTGTATATGCCTCCATCTCTTCCTCCTTATAAATCCTTGCATATTTAACATTTCTATTATATCTGCTATCTGTAAAAAAGGCAACGCAGAAAATATGACCATTAGTCAATTTAATTTTGACTTCTTATCTTTATTTTGTTATACTTATATTATTGAATATATTATTTCAATATCTTGTTCAAATGAATTTTATATAACGAACCAAGAACTGTAGATCTGTGAATTTTAAGAAGGAAGTCTGATTACTCATGGGAAGAGTCGAAGAAAACAAAAAGAAAAAAAAAGAGGCGCTCTTTCGCACCGCATATGAATTATTTACCACAAAAGGAATTAATTCAACCGCCATTTCCGACATTGTTGAAAAGGCCGGTGTAGCGAAAGGAACGTTCTATTTATATTTTAAAGACAAATATGATATTAAAAACAAGCTGATCGCACATAAAACAAAAGAACTGTTTGATCATGCTGCCGTTGCACTGGAAAATTCCGGCATCACCGGTCTGGAAGATCAGCTTGTCTTTATTATCGATGACATCATTAATATTCTGGTCAACAACAAGCCATTGCTGAATTTCATTTCTAAAAATCTTGTAATGGGTGCCTTAAAGTCTGCTTTCTGGTCAGATGAAGAAGCCGACAAGATCTTTTATGAAAGATATCTTGAACTGGTAGAAGCCGACACCTATAATTATAAAGATATTGACATCATGCTGTTCACAATCCTCGAACTGGCCGGTTCTACCGGATATAATTCTATTCTCTTTGAAGAGCCTGTATCTATCGAAGCGTACAAGCCTTTCCTGTACCGTACGGTCCGCCTGATCATCCGGAGTCACCGCGAAGAAGCTTAAAGCTTCTTCCGGCTACAGGACTTGTCATCCGGCTACTGATACCGTGCAATTATTTCTTTCACGGCGTCTTCTGTTCCTTTCACAGAACCCTGGACCATCTCCGGCTTTCCGCCGCCGCGTCCTTCTAATGTACTGTTTAACGTTTTACTGATTGAACGGACATCTTCACTTCTGCTTCCGATCACATAGCGATACCCCTCCTCGTCCGTTCCTGCAAATACCGCACAGATGACTGCCCCTTTATCCAGCAGTTGGTTCATCATCTCTCTCGGAAGATTTCCCGATAAAGATCCGTCAAATACAGTCACAATCTTCTCATCCACCGGTATCTCTGCCACACAAAACTTCAGAAGTTTCTGCTGCAGTTCTGCAATCTGACTCTTCATACGTGTCTGCTCACTCTTCAGTCTGCCGACCGCTTCTGCCACTTCATATTCTTTCGCACACAACATGGTTGAAATTTCTTTTGTCATGGCATCCTTTTTCTCATAGTCTCTCATGGCACGTCTTCCGCAAAGCATCGTAATGCGTTCACCGCCTTTATAACTTACCATGCTTACCAGTTTGACAGCTCCGATCTCACCGGTTGTCTTCACGTGCGGAGCACAGCATGCACATACATCATATCCCGGAATCTTCACGATACGAACCTGACCTTCAATCTCGATCTTACTGCGGTAATCCATATCTTTCAATTCCTCTTTGGATGGATACAGAACCTCAACTTCCAGATTCCGGTATACTGCTTCATTGGCTTCTGTCTCGATTTCTTTCAGCTGCGCTTTACTGATCGGTCCGTCAAAATCCATGGTACAATAGTCGGCTCCCAAATGGAAACCGACATTATTATAGCCAAATCTTTCATGCACAATACCAGACACTATATGTTCTCCTGTATGCTGCTGCATCTTCTCAAAGCGTTCTTTCCAATTGATCTTACCGGATACTATACTTCCCACTTCCAATGGTGCTGTCACAGAATGAAAGATCACATCATTTTTTTCATGCACATCGGTAACTTCTGTATTGCCGAGAATGCCCGTGTCGGCATACTGACCGCCGCCTTCCGGGAAGAATGCTGTCTGATCCAGCACCACACAGAAACCATCCTTCGCTTCTTCACAGGAAATTACTTTTGCTGTAAATTCGGTTCTGTGACTGTCCTCATAAAATAATTTCTCTGTCATTTTTCCTACATCCTCTCCGGTGCTTCAAATCCAAGTACGTCGATACAAGCTTCCAGTACATCCTTCGTCACTTTCAGAAGCGCAATATAACTCTTTTGTTTTCCGGCATCTTCTTCTGCCAGAATCTTTGTCTCATGATAAAAACGATTGAATGCATTGGCAAGATCATAAATGTATGCACAGATCTTATGCGGTGCAAGATCCTGGAATGCATTCGCCATCACATCATTATATTTTGCAGCTTCCAGCATCAGAGCTTTTTCACAATCCGCATATGCTTCCTGTACTTTCAGTCCATCCAGGCTATTTCCCTGTGACTGGTATTTATTCAGGATCGATTTGATACGTACAATTGTATACAGAATGTACGGACCGGTATTTCCTTCAAAGGAAGTAAATCTGTCTACGTCAAATACATAATCTTTTGATGCCTGGTTTGACAGATCTCCGTATTTAATTGCTGCCATTCCGATGAGTTTTGCTGTCTGTTTTGCTTCTTCTCCCTCGATAGAATGATTTTCAGAGATTTTCTCATACATCTTCTCTGTAATCTCTGAGATCAGTGTCTCCAGACGCATTACCCCGCCTTCTCTTGTCTTGAACGGCTTGCCATCTTTTCCATTCATGGTACCGAAACCTAAGAATTTCAGTTCTGTTTCCGCAGGAACGATTCCTGTCTTCTTTGCAGCACGGAACACCTGTGTAAAATGCAGTTCCTGACGCTTATCCACCACATAGGCAACCTTGTCCGGATGATAATCCTGTACACGTTGTACCAGTGTGGCAAGGTCTGTTGTTCCATAAAGAGATGCTCCGTCTGATTTCTGGATCATGCAAGGAGGAATCTCTTTGGTATCTGTCTCTTCCTGCACATCAATCACCAGTGCTCCCTGGTCTTCATGTGCAAATCCTTCTTTCTTCAATCTCTCGATCATATCCGGGATGTATGCCTGAGCATCAGACTCCCCTTTCCAGAGATCAAAACTTACATTCAGATTCGCATAATTTTTCTTAAGATCAGATACCGATACACGAATGATATGATTCCAGATCGCACGATATCCTTTATGCCCGTTCTGTAACAGATACGTCGCATGCAATGCATTCTCCCTGTATGTCTCATCTTCTTTTGCCTTACCGCTTGCTGTCGGATAGATTTCTTCCAGTTCGCTGATTGTAAATGGAGCCTCTTTTGGATATTCACCTTCAAACGCTTCATCAAAATATGGCAGTTCCGGCTTTCTTTCTTTCAATTCTGTGATGATCAGTCCCATCTGATATCCCCAGTCTCCAAGATGGATATCGCCAAGAACTTCATGCCCCATCTTTCTTGAGATGCGCTTTACGCTTTCTCCGATGATCGCCGAACGGAGATGTCCTACATGTAACGGCTTTGCCACATTTGGTCCGCCATAATCCAGCACGATCATCTCCGGATGTTCTGTCTTCTCGATTCCGAGATTATCCGTCTCTTCCATCTGATTCAGATAATCTGCAACAAATGACTTTTTCAGTCTGATATTGATAAATCCAGGTTTTACAACCTCTACTTCTTCCATACATGCACTGTCTTCTAACAGGGCAACGACATCCTCTGCGATCATGAACGGTGCTTTTTTGTAAGCTTTTGCTCCTGCCATCGCTCCATTACACTGGTATTCGCAGAGATCCGGACGGTTTGACAGTGTTACTTTTCCATACGTTCTGTCATAACCTGCCTTTTCGAATGCTGCTGAAAGTTCTTCTGCAATATAATCAATGATTTTCTTCACTTCATATCTCCTATATTTTCTATAATTCCTATAAATTTCCATCAAAAATAGCAAAAAAAGTACACACCCGGGCGGATTCGAACCGCCGCTCCCGCCTCCGGAGGGCGGTGCTCTATCCCCTGAGCTACGGGTGCGTATACAATTACTATATGAAATTGCCTTAGTAATATTAACACATCTTTGAGATAAAGTAAAGGAAATGCATCCCACTTTTCGATCATTTCCTCTACTTTTTTAATATTTTTCTTTAATTTTCCTTTTTAAATCTTACAGCGCAAGTTTTCCACTCTCCCGGTCATAATAATATGCCCTGTCCGAAAGTACTTCTTCCGCCTCTACCTGTGTCTCATTGATCTCCTCGATCATGCTTCCCAGTTCTTCTCTGCCCGGCGCTTCGCTTTCAGCCACAATAATGGTCTCATGCACACTGCTTGGGATCACAAAGAAATTTTCTCCCACTACACCGGCAATCTTTCTCAGACAATCCGGATAGATCAGTGCCGCAGCCCCATAGCTACGCATTTCATTGCTCAGGATATACATTTTTTCTGCCGGTCCCTCTTCCATCCCAAGTCCCAGCAATTCTTCGATCACCGTGCGCATCGGTGCAAATTCATACGGCAGTAACTCCTGGGTATTCTTAGAGGCCCGGTAATATAGATCTTCTTCCGTTACTTTCCACATATCCATATGTTCTGCTCTGACCATCATGGATGCCATGCCATATTCATCTACCTCTAACAGTACATAATAAATAATTGCAAGATCAAGATACCTTTTATATGGAATTTCTTTTAAAAGCTCCTGATTCTCCTCTCTGCCTATCAGACGGTATATGATCTTATCTTTGACAAATTCATAGTCTTTTACCTTTTCACCGTCCTCCCATGAATTCTGAAACCGGATTTTCTCATATAATCCGACAATATCTTTTGCAATCTGTTCCAACGGATACCCCATCCGGAACTGATGAAAATACTCCTCCAGATAAATCGTCGGTGAAATATTGATTCCTTTTTCCGAAATCATAATACCGCTTCTCCTCACACCATTATTCTTCACATTGGTATGAATGCTTACTGTTTTTTCTTCTTCCACCTCTTTCTTTACTTTTGTCTCTACTGCATGGATAAACTGAAAATATGTCATAAAAGCTCCTTCCTATCCAGCAATATACAAAAATCATCTTGAAAATCTGCGGTGATATTACCGCTTGAGATAACAGAATATCTCTTGAATTGTTTCTGAAATATTATGGTAATTAGATTATAAAAAAGCCCTGCACAAAATGCAAGGCTTTTTATAATTATTTAATTTAGAATTCTTATGACTCTTATGCTCTTGAGAGGTATGCTCCTGTACGGGTATCAATCTTGATTGTCTCGCCCTGATCAACGAAAAGCGGAACGTTAACTTTCGCACCTGTCTCAACGATAGCCGGCTTTGTAGCACCTGTAGCTGTGTTACCTTTTACACCTGGCTCTGTCTCTGTTACAACCAGTTCAACACTGAGCGGCGGCTCGATCGCAAATGCATTTCCCTGATAGAAGCTGATAGATACTTCTTCGTTTTCTTTTACAAACTTCATAGAATCTGCTGCATCATCTGCGCTGATCATAATCTGCTCAAATGTCTCGTTGTCCATGTAGTTATAGAACTCACCATCGTTGTACAGATACTGCATTTTCTTTCTTTCAATGTGAGCCTGTTCAAATGTCTCTGTAGGACGGAATGTTGTCTCTACCACACCACCGTCGATAATATTTTTCATCTTAACACGCACAAAAGCTGCACCTTTACCAGGTTTTACGTGCATGAAATCAATAACCTGACATACTTTTCCATCAACTTCGATTGTTACACCATTACGGATGTCTCCTGCTGAAACTTTAGCCATTACCTTATCCTCCTTAAATCGCGTATACACGCTTACGTAATTTCATCTCATATTATTCTATAATACATGATATTATTTTTCAACCTTTTTTTCGTGTCTCTGACTCTTCTTGTAGAAATGTAACACAATTTTTTCCAGATAACGCTTCAAAACAATCTGGATTTCTTCCTTTGGATGTATCGGTTTTACCAGAATATTCGGGATTCCGGCACGTTTTGCTCCCCATACATCTGTAAAAAGCTGGTCTCCGATAAACACAGAACTCCTTCTGTCTGTTCCCATAATCTCCATCGCCCTGAGATAATTCCTGGTTGATGGCTTGTGCGCATTATAAACATAGTCCACCTGGATATCTTTATTGAACATCTCTACCCTTGGCTTCTGGTTATTCGAGATCAGACAGCATCGGAATCCGATTGCTTTCAGTCTGGCAAATAATGCCTTTGCTCTCTCGTCCGCCGGTGCTCCGTGCGGAACCAGCGTATTATCAATATCAAAGATCAGTCCGCGTACACCCTCTTCATATAATTTTTCAAAATCGATCACATAAGTAGATGCTACATACTGATCCGGAAAAAATCTATCAAACATATTATTCTTCTGACTCCTGTAGACGCTGTACCAGCTCTTCACAGATCTGAAGAACGGTCTTATCATCCGTATTGATTACTATATCTGCTGCCGCTTCATATTTCTCACGGCGCTGCTCCATAAGTTCTGAAATGCCTTTGACATTCTTTCTGCCATTTAATACCGGTCTGTCATTGCTGTCTTTTACACGTTCAAAAATCGTCTCCGGTGTAGCAGTAAGAAGAACAACTCTTCCGTTCTTTTTCATCTCTGCTACATTTCTCTCTCTTAAGGCCGCACCACCACCGCACGAGATTACTGCATTCTTATGCGACTGCATCTCGATCAGAAGATTCGTCTCCAGATCACGGAAATATTCTTCGCCATATGTAGCAAAGATATCCGGAATACTCATCTCTTCACGTTCTGCAATCACCTGATCCATCTCTACAATATCCATATCAAACATCGTGCTCAGATAATCAGAAATTGTTGACTTTCCAGCCCCCATGAATCCGATCAGTACAATGTTATAATCAAAGAGTTTTCTTGCCTGGATTCTCTTACTGTTACGCAAGATACATCCAAACACATCAAAGATTTCTTCTTTATATTTATTTTCTTTCAGTTTTTCTTCCAGTCTTCTCTTCTGTTTTTCTTCCTGATGCGGCTGTAAGATTGGCATACCATATTCTTCTTTATACGCCATGATCTTTTCAATAATAGAACTACGTTCTACCAAAGCGTCAATAATCTTATCATCACACAGAGCCAGCTGCTCTCTGTACATTTCTAAATCGTTCATTCTTCTGTACTCTCCTATAAATTGCAAACTATTGTCCGATATATTCATGTATTATAGCAAGAAATATACTTTCACGCAAGATTATCCGGCGTATTCCTGCATATTTCCTGCATATTCCCTGCATATTCCGGTCATCAGGAAATTCCTGTGCTCTCACTGTTCTTCTATTTTTCCCGCATCTGCCGTTCCCATTCATGCAGCTTTCTCGCTGCCTCCGGATTCTGTTTTTCCAGCCGTCTCTCCAATCGTTCGCGGTTCTTTTTCAGATGGTCCAGGATCTCCGGATGATGCATTAATAACTGCTGCTCGATCTTGCGTCTTCTCTTTTCAATCAACTGCAGGATCACTTTTTTGTCTCCACGCAGATTCTCCGGAAGTTCATCCAGATGCATTTCCATTCGTCTTAAGATCTCATCTTCATCCAATGCCCCCAGTGAATGCCAGTTTTTGAGTTTTTCTTCAAACCCTACGTCTGCAAGCCTTTCCAGATCCGGAAGTCTATGGATCTGTTCCATAACCTGATGGACTTTCTTTTCCATCTCTTCCACCGCATCATCACCGAACGCCCATGCGAATTCTTCTAATGTATTCTCTTCTTCTGCCGGGATCATTGCTTCGTGAACTGCATGCACTGCCGCCGGGATTTCCAACTGCCACGGCATCTGGATAACCGAAGATTTCTCCGATTCCATACTCGTCCCCGGTGTTGCAACACCTGCATCCTGCAATGCTGCAAGAATCGTTCTTCTGACCTTTCCTTCCTCGATCAGATGACCGATCCCAAGACTGCGCATCTGTTCATTTACATTTTCGGAATGCTCCGTAATATAAAACCTGATCCCTTTCTTATCAAAATTTTCCGCCATCATTTCCAGCCGGTCTGCTGCCGTAACGTCAATACTGTTGATCGCAGCCGCATCCACGATTACAACTTTCGTATCCTCTTTGATACTGTTCTCAATGTCCGACTGGAATATCTTTACATTTGCAAAGAAAAGGTTCTCACTGAACCGGTAAATGATCGTATGGCGTATCGGATATGCATTGCGGTTTCTCTTAAGATCGTAATAAGCCTCTTTTCCCGGAATCATACCGCGGAAAGACCTCGGAGGATTCGTCGCACGAAGTACCACTGCTACAAAAGAAAGCAGCAATCCGATCACCACACCATAAATAGTACCTAAAAATAATACACTCACACACGCAGCTACAAAAATATAGAATTCATTACGGCTTACTTTAAATAAGCGCACCGCCAGATGCAGTTCTACTACATTCATCAGTGCCGAGATTACGATCGCTGTCAGAATCGGAACCGGCAGGTATCCGATAAATCCAGTTGCACATAGCAATACGGCTGCCATCGTAATTGCCGCTACGACAGATACCGCCTGTGTCTTTCCTTCATACTGTTCATTCATGGATGTTCTGGATATACTGCCATTCACCGGACAACAGCCTACACATGCCGCTGTGATATTTCCCATCGCACAAGCCAGGATCTCCTGGTTTTCATCAATCTTATAGCCATTCTTCATGGCAAAATTATTTTCCGACAACAGCGTCTCCGACATGATAACCGCTGCGATCATCAGACTTCTTCCAAGTGCCTGCCTCAGGTCAATTCCCGCAAAATGGAAATGTACCAGCTTCGGAAGTCCTTTTTCCACCGCATCCAAAAGTACCACACCATGTTCGTCTACACGAAAGCACATCGTTGCTGCTACACCTGCTGCCATGATCACAATTGCTGCCGGGAATTTGGGAATTACTTTTCCTGCCACGCGAAGCAGCAGCAACGCTCCCACACCAAGTACCACTGACAGCCAGCTGATTTCTTTGCACGTCTCTGCGATATGCCTGAGCAGTTCCGGAAGTTCTCCAGATCCGGCCTTTCCGCCAAGGATCTTCGGTATCTGCATCAGAATAATTGTCAGTGCAATCCCGCTGATAAATCCTCCCATCACCGGTGTCGAAATGAAGTCCACGATTCTTCCGGCTTTTAAAAAATAAAACAGCAGCAGCCAGATTCCTGTCAGAAATGCGATCACAGGCACATACTGCATTGCCGCTTCACTTCCGCTTTCAATCCCAAGTGATACCAGTGCTGCTCCGACAATTGCCGCCGGTGCCGCATCGACTCCGAAAATGAATTGCCGCGATGTTGAGAACAGTGCAAAGAACAGAATCGGGAATACCGAACCGTATAGTCCATATACTGCAGGCAGTCCGGCAATCTGTGCATAGCCCATCGAGATAGGGATTGACACTGCTGCCATGATGATCCCCGAGAAAATATCTTTGGGAAGATATTCTTTTTTATAATTTTTCATTGTTGAACACAATATATGTTTCATGCAACCTCTCCTTACGATTTTATAATCCAGGTATAAAAAAGAGACAAGCCAGCTATTTACACAGTGTCCCGTCTCTTCTTTCTACATTTTCAACATCTGTAAAACAATTAACAGATCTTGCAGATCCATCCTTCCGGAGCTTCGATGTGTCCCATCTGAATACCGGTTAATGTCTCATATAATTTCTTTGTAACTGGTCCCATCTCTTCCATTCCGCTTGGGAAACAGATCTCTTTGCCGTGGTCAACGATCTTTCCTACCGGAGAGATAACTGCTGCTGTACCGCAAAGTCCGCATTCTGCAAAGTCACCAAGTTCATCTAAATAAACTTCTCTTTCTTCTACTTCCAGTCCAAGATAGTGTTCTGCAACATACATCAGAGAACGTCTTGTGATGGATGGAAGGATTGTAGATGATTTTGGTGTTACAACTTTGTTATCTTTTGTTACAAAGATAAAGTTAGCTCCACCGGTCTCTTCCACTTTTGTTCTGGTTGCTGCATCCAGATACATATTCTCATCATATCCTTCTTCATGAGCTGTTACGATTGCATGAAGGCTCATCGCATAGTTCAGTCCGGCTTTTACATGCCCTGTTCCATGCGGTGCTGCACGATCGAAATCAGACACCTTGATCGTGATCGGTTTTGCGCCGCCTTTGAAATATGGTCCAACCGGTGTTGCAAACACACGGAACTGATACTCATCTGCCGGTTTTACACCGATTACAGCACTGGAACCGAACATATATGGTCTGACATATAAGGTTGCTCCTGATCCATATGGCGGTACATAAGCTGCATTAGCCTTTACAACCTGTTTAATAGCATCTACAAATCTATCTTCCGGGAATACAGGCATCTCAAGTCTTGCTGCAGAGTCTGCCATTCTCGCTGCATTTAAGTCCGGGCGGAATGTTACGATATGACCGTCTTCTGTGGTATACGCTTTCATTCCTTCAAAACATGTCTGTGCATACTGAAGTACACCTGCACATTCACTGATAGTAATCTGATCATCGGAGGTAAGTGTACCTTCATCCCATGCTCCGTTTTTAAAATTGGAAACATATCTCTTATCTGTCTTCATATAGCCAAATCCTATGTTTGACCAGTCAATATTCTTCTTCTCCATTGTGACTCCTCCGTCCTTTAAACAAATGTTTGATTTATCATCTTGTCTTATTATAATACTACTGTTTTTAAAATTCAAGAGTGCACTCTGTTTTTTTATCTTTCCATCATACTTATGGATTCAATTCCCACACTTCCGCCTCGTACAACTTCAATACTGGCGAATTCTTCTTTCATAAGTTTGATTACTGCATCATTTTTCGTTGCCGTCTGTACAAATTCCAGCAGTACACTGTCTTTGCCGTAATCAATGATTTTTGCCTTGAATGTCTCTGCAATCTGAAAACATTCCACTTTATCATCTTTTGAGCATTTTCGCACTTTGACATACAGTATTTCTTTCATACGGACAAATACATCTGTAAAATCGATGACCTTGATCACTTCCACCAGACGGTTCAGCTGTTTCTTAATCTGTTCAAATGTCTCATCATCGCTGACTGTTGCGATCGTCATTCTGGACACGGTCGGATCTTCTGTCGTACCAACAGTCAGACTGTCCAGGTTATAAGATTTGCCGGAGAACAGCCCTGAGATTTTTGACAGAACTCCTACCTGGTTCTCTACATATAAGGAAATCCATCGTTTTTTCATAGCGTTATTATTCATTGTTTTTTCCTCCTGTCCTCTTCTTCCTAACAATCCATGATCAGATCTTCTAGTGTCCCGCCCGGTTTTACCATCGGATATACCAGATCTTCCGGATCAATGTCGAATTCCAGGATATATGGTGTCTTTGTACTCTTCATAGCTTCTCTGAATGCCGGCTCGATCTCTTCTTTTTTCGTAATATGGATGCCTTTTGCACCATAAGCGTCTGCCAGTTTCATAAAATCCGGTGTGTAAACAGGACATTCAACCTCTCCGCATTTTCCTCTGCAGGCTGCTCCCGAGCGCAGACATGTCATGGAATAGCGCTTTCCATAGAATAATTTCTGCCACTGACGCACCATTCCAAGATTATTATTATTAAAGATACAACTGATGATCGGCAGTTCTTCCAACACTGCGGTTGCCAGTTCCTGACTGTTCATCTGAAAACCACCGTCTCCGGAGATTGAGATGACCGGTATATCCGGATTCCCGATCTTCGCTCCAATCGCTCCCGGCATACCATATCCCATTGTTCCGAGTCCTCCGGACATCAAAAGCTTTTTCTTCTCTGTAATCTCAATAAACTGCGCGGTGAACATCTGGTGCTGTCCGACATCCGTTACAATGATCGCCTCATCAAAGATCCGGTTAATCGCCTCAATAACATCCTGCGGTGTCATGATCGGTTTCTTTTTCATCTTCAGCGGATGCTCCGCTTTCCAGTCTTCGATCGTATCCAGCCATTTTCTCGTCTCACAAGGAGTGACATATTCTAACATCTTCGTAACGGCTTCTTTGGCATCTGCTACGATCGGCACATCCACCTGCACATTTTTAGAAATTGCGGCTGTATCAATGTCAATATGTACAATCTGTGCATTCGGTGCAAATGAATGCAGCTTTCCTGTGATTCTGTCATTGAACCTGGTTCCGATCGAAAATAACAGATCACATTCATTTACCGCCATATTACATGCATAGGCACCATGCATTCCAAGATTTCCTATATATAACGGATGTGTAGTCGGAACCGCCCCACGTCCCATAACTGTTGTTACAACAGGGACATTCGTCATATCCACCAGTTTCGTAAATTCTTCATTGGCATGTGCTATATTGATACCTCCGCCTGCGAGGAACAATGGTTTCTTTGCCTTGGAAAGCATCTTAACCGCACGTTTTAACTGTCCGACATGTACATGGGTATTCGGCTTATATCCGCGGATATTCACTTCATCCGGATACTCGGCACTTCCCAATTCTCCCATTACATCTTTTGGAAGGTCGATCAATACCGGTCCCGGCCTTCCTGTTCTTGCAATATAAAATGCTTCTTTCAGGATACGTCCGAGGTCTTCCCTGTTTCTGACCGTAACACCATATTTCGTAATGCTTCTGGTGATTCCGATAATATCTACTTCCTGAAACGCATCATTTCCGATCAAATGTCTGGATACCTGCCCCGTAAAGCATACCAGTGGTACACTGTCGTAATAGGCAGTTGCAAGACCTGTCACAAGATTCGTTGACCCCGGTCCGCTTGTAACCAGACACACTCCTGTTTTTCCGGTTGATCTTGCATAAGCATCTGCCTCATGTACCAGTGCTACTTCCTGTCTCGGAAGAATTACCTTCGTATAATCCTGCTTATAAAGTTCATCACTGATATCGATCGTACAGGCTCCCGGATACCCGAAAATTGTATCTACCTGTTCTTCTCTCAGCGCTTTTACCAATAATTTATTTCCACTGATCTTTTTCATATACTACCTCCTTGAATTTTTACTTTTCTATAAAATAAAAAGAAAAGCCCTAAGCTGCAAGCTCAGGGCGATTATTGCATCTTTACAGCATTTCACTGAATATTTATAAAACATTATAGGTGACATTCTTTGGTATTGTCAACTCTTTTTATCCGATTCATTTACTGCTGATTTTTATAATAAACTTTTGCACAATCGTGTTATTGATCTTTTTTATCACTTTCCCGACAAATTTCGTTATTTTTCCATCTTTTACAAATTTCACATTTAATTTTAAATTTTTTTGTGATTTTTTGTATTTTTTTCCAAAAATGTATAGCAAAAAAATGCAAAAAATTATACAATAGATACATAAGCAATAAGGAGGATATATCATGAAACAAAATAATATGTTAGCGATGATATTAGCCGGCGGTAGAGGCTCACGCCTTCACGAACTGACAAATAAAGTTGCAAAACCAGCTGTTTCTTATGGTGGAAAATACAGAATCATCGATTTTCCACTCAGCAACTGCGCAAACAGCGGAATTAACGTAGTAGGAGTTTTAACGCAGTATGAATCAATTCTGCTGAACAGTTATGTGGCAGCCGGACGTCGTTGGGGATTAGATGCCAAAGAAAGCGGCGTATTCGTTCTTCCGCCACGTGAGAAGGCAGATGCGAACCTGGATGTATACAGAGGTACAGCAGATGCAATTTCTCAGAACATCGATTTTATTGATACATATTCACCGGATTATCTTTTGGTTCTCTCCGGTGACCATATCTATAAGATGAATTATGACAAGATGCTGCAGGCGCACAAAGACAACGGTGCCGATGCAACCATCGCAGTCATCGAAGTTCCTATGAAAGAAGCAAGCCGTTTCGGTATCATGAATACCGACGAAGAAGGCCGGATCATAGAATTTGAAGAAAAGCCGGAACATCCAAAGAGCAATCTTGCTTCTATGGGAATCTATATCTTTAACTGGAAGCTTTTACGTAAGAAATTAATTGCTGATATGAAAGATCCTGATTCCAACCATGACTTCGGAAAAGATATCATTCCGTCTCTTCTGAGTGATGAAAAAAAATTATATGCATACAAGTTCAAGGGGTACTGGAAAGATGTCGGAACAATTGATTCTCTCTGGGAAGCAAATATGGATCTGCTGAGCAAAAACAATGAACTGGATCTGAATGATCCGACCTGGAAGATTTACACCGAAGATGCAACTACTCTTCCTCAGTACATCGGCCCGGATGCCAATATCAGACATGCATTTGTCAATCAGGGTTGTGTGATCGAAGGTGATATCCAGAATTCCGTTCTCTTCACCGGTGCCAAAGTCAGAAAAGGAGCAAAGATCATCGACAGCGTTCTGATGCCTGGTGTTGAAGTGGAAGAGAATGCTGTCGTTACACGTGCACTGGTTGCCGATAATGTAAAGATTGGTGCAGGCGCAGTTGTCGGCGATGCCAAGAGCGAGCACATCGAGCTCATTTCAAAACGTGTAAAGGGGGTAGAATAACATGGCTAAAGCATTTGGAATCGTAAATTTTGCCGGAAATCACATTGCAGTAGAAGGTATGCAGGAATATCGTCCGGTAGGTGCTTTTTCTTTCCTTGGACGTTACCGTGTCATCGACTTCACGATCTCTAATATGAGTAACAGCGGCATCGACCATATTCAGGTTTATATCCGCAGAAAACCGCAGTCACTGACTGCACATCTCGGAACCGGACGTCATTATAATATCAACTCCAAGAGTGGTAATCTCCAGATTCTTTATTCCGGACTCGGAATGAATATGAGTCTGTATAACAATGACATTGCATCCTACATCGAGAACTTAGAATATATTGAACAGCAATTGGAGGAATATGTCGTAATCGCTCCAAGTTATATGATCTATACCCAGGATTACAACAAACTGTTAAACACTCATATCGAATCCGGTGCTGATATTACCTTACTGTATCACTCCGTAGACAATGCAAAAGAATATTTTCTGAATTGCTATGCTGTTAATCTGAACAAGCAGAAAGGGGTTCTTTCACTGGAACAAAATCACGGAAATGCAAAGAACAAAAACATCTTTATGGATACTTATATCATGAAGAAAGATTTGTTCATCGAACTGATCCACAAATCAAGAAAGACTTCTTCTGTATACACATTACTGGATATCGTAAATGCTTCCTGCGAAGACCTTGATATCCGCGGAGTTTCTCACAGAGGTTACTTTGCAGCAATCTCAGATTTTAACAGCTACTATGAGTCCAACCTGTCCCTGACAGATATCAAAACAGCACAGAATCTGTTCGTGCCGGACTGGCCGATCTATACCAAGACCAACGATTCCTGCCCAACCCAGTATTTCGAAACCGGAACAGCCAAAAACTCTGTTGTGTCAAATGGCTGTCTGATCGAAGGAGAGATTGATCATTCTGTTATCGGACGTGGATGTATCATCAAGAAAGGAGCTGTTGTCAAAAACTGCATCGTACTTTCTGATGCTTACATCGGTGAAAATGTTCACGTAGAGAATCAGGTAATTGACAAACATGCTAAGATCACACATGCAAAAGAGTTGTCCGCTTCTGAAGACCGTCCTGGATATGTAAGAAGGAACGATACATTATAGAATATACTTTTAACGGAAATATAACAAAAGAGAGCGGAAAAATCATCAAGTTGATCTTTTCGCTCTCTTTTATCTACCTTTTACCGGATGACTTCCTGCGCAATCTTCTGCCAGGATATTCTGCTCACATCACATGCCCTGTTTTTCACAAGTCCTCTATTTTCCTGTTTTACTGTCCTAATTGCATCTTCCAGTGCCTGTGCCAGTCTTTTTTCAAAAACCGGAAGTTCTTCTTCCACTGCTTCATCCGCACCTTTCATCTTTGGCAGATCCACATAACGGATATCAGCATCCGGTATCATATCCTCAAGCCAGTCTGCCACTCCATCCAGCCTCGTCATCACTACGCGGTCACCACACGCCAGGCTTTCGATCACTGTAAGCGGCAGTCCTTCATACATAGACGGCAAGACAAAGATATCTCCGTCGTTATACAGTTTTGCCAGTTCCACCTGCGGCACACAACCGGCAAATCTGACCGGATATCTGCAGTGTGCAGCCAGTTCTTTTATTTCTTCATATTCTTTCTGATTTCCAGCTCCACCCGCAAGCACAAGTTTTATCTGTCCGCTTTCTTCATCCAGCAGGTTCATCGCACGCAAAAGACTTTTTACGCCTTTCTTCTGCGTGATTTTCCCGGCAAAAACCAGCCGCACCACATCATCCTTTTTTCCCGGCTTCTCACCGGTTATCCGGAACACATGACTATTGTACCCCGTACCGATTACCGTCATGCTCTCACTTTTCACCGGATATATCTGTCTGATCTTTTCTTTCTGTGCTTCCTGAAGTGCAAAGATCCGGTCAAGACGCGGAATCTGACTGCGTATAAATTCCCGTTGAAATGACGTATTTTTCATCTGTCTCAAATCCGTATTGTGACAGAATCCATATACTTTCTTTTCCGGATAGTGCTCCCGCACCAGTGCTGTCAGATAATACAGATGATGGCATAAGATCAGTTCCGGATCTTCTCTTTCTATTACTTCATCCAATACTGCAAGAAATGCATTTCTGAACTGTACTGTCATATCTTCTGTCATATCCTTGTATCTTGTACTGATATATGGCATCTCATCTGACATACCCACAACCGGATATGGTAATCCTTCCGATTCAAAATATACCGGATATGCCTTCACACCATCCGGCATATCCATCTGTTCCCCTCTTGCAATGCCTGCCAGCACAGTCTGCGTATGTCCCTCTTTTGCAAGTGCTTTCACAACCTCTGTCAGATAGACTCCACTCCCGGTACTGCATGGTTTCTGTGCCGTGACACTAAGTATTCTCATCCCGCTTTCTTTATCTCCTCTCATATATCGCAAATACATATTCCAGATCAAAATACGTCTGTTCGTCACTGATTTTTGTCATCTCCCATTCCGGATCTGCATCCAGATCCGGGAAGTATGTATCTGCATCATACGCATGATCGATCTTTGTAACATAAGCCTTTGTACAATACGGAAGAAGCTGGCGGTAAATACTCTCTCCACCGATCACATAGATATCTTCCGAATCGTATTTTTTTAATTCTTCTACCATCTCTTCTACAGAATGTACGATCACGGTATCTTTTACTTTATAATTCTTATCTGTCGTAAGTACCACGTTAACTCGGTTCTTCAGCGGCTGTCCTCCCGGAAAGCTTTCCAGTGTCTTTCTGCCCATCGCAACAACTTTTCCATTCGTTGTCTCACGGAAAAATTTCATATCCTGCGGAATACTCACCAATAATTTATTTTCTTTTCCAATTGCCCAGTTCGAATCTACTGCTACGATCAAATTCATATTATTTCCTCCTACTTATACCGCTACCGGAATATTTTTAATCTGGTCATGTGTCTGATAATCGATCAATTTCACATCATCTCTTGTAAACTGATAGAAATCCCTAATCTCCGGATTCAGCCAGAATTGCGGTGCCGGAAGCGGTTCACGGCTGATCAGTTCTTCGATCATCGGTACATGTCTGTCATAAATATGCGCATCTGCGATCACATGGACAAACTCTCCCACTTCCATATCACACACCTGCGCAAGCATATGGATCAGCACAGCATACTGACATAGGTTCCAGTTATTTGCAGCCAGAACATCATTGGATCTCTGGTTCAGGATCGCATTCAGTGTCAGTTTATCATGTCCCGGTTTCTTCGTCACATTAAATGTCATACTGTAAGCACATGGATACAGGTTCATCTCATGCAAATCCTGATGTACATAGATATTCGTCATGATCCTTCTGCTGTATGGATTATTTTTCAGATCATAGATCACACGATCTACCTGATCGAACATTCCTTCTTTATACTGATGCTTTACGCCCATCTGATATCCGTAAGCTTTTCCGATCGATCCGTCTTCATCTGCCCAGCTGTCCCAGATATGGCTGTGCAGGTCATTGATATTATTTGATTTCTGCTGCCAGATCCAGAGAAGTTCATCCGTACAGCTTTTAATCGCGGTTCTTCGAAGTGTCAATGCCGGAAATTCTTTCGACAGATCATAACGGTTCACGACTCCGAATTTTTTGATCGTATACGCTGGTGTCCCGTCTTCCCATACCGGTCTTACCTTTTCTCCTCTGGTATCGGTACCGTTATCAATGATGTCACGGCACATGTTGATAAACACTTTATCTGCATAACTCATTTTTACATCTCCTGTCTCTCTGCTTTTCGTTCTGTCTACGGATCACTGATATTATAAAGGACCCGGTCCAGCATCTTTTCCAATGCTGTAATTTCTTTTTTACTCATTCCGATCGTAAACCGCCGGTCGATCTTCTTCCGGTAGTTATCCATTTTTTTCTGGATATCGTACGCTTTTTCTGTCGGGTATATGTTCTTGCATCTTTTATCCTGATTACTTGGAACCGCCAGAATGAACCCCTTTTCATCCAGCCTTTTTAAGATTCCTGTCACCGTCGGATTCTTAAGACTTAGTGCTTTCTCAATGTCTTTCTGATTCACAAATTCTTTGCTGCTGCCAAGAAGGTAATCCAGCACCGCACACTGTGACGATGTGATCCCAATCCCGCGGAGCAGACTGTTGAATTCTTTCTCGTAAATATTATTAATCTGTTTAAACATAAATCCAACGGGTAATCGTTCTTTCATCCTTTGTCTTCTCCCATTCCCCTGTAAACATCATCCGTCCGGGAAGATTCACATCCCCGGACGGACTCATTCAATCAATTTATTTTACCATATTCCAACAGGCTATGCAATCTCATCCATCGCACGAAGTTCTTTTAGCGCAAACCCTATTGCAACAATTCCTGCTGCCGTACAGATGATCGACACCGGAAATGCGATATTGGTCGCCGCATTTCCCAGAAGTCCGACTCCCTGTCCGATGAAGATCTGGTCTACAATATTATATAACGAGCTCACCAGCATACTGATAATGGCCGGAATTGCAAATTTCGCGATCAGTTTTCCTTCTTTTTCTGTCTCCAGAGGATTTCTTTTTTTCTGTTCCTCCATCTCATCTTCACTCCTTATCCGATTATAAAAGACGGAGCTTGTTACGGTCTCCGTCCTTTAAAAATATTCTGCTATTTATGCTTTTCTATTTATGCTCTAATATTCACGGATCACAGTTCCGATCTCACGTGTCGTATCCATATCCGCCAAATGTTCCAGTGCATCTTCCAGATGCTTTTCCTTTACTGCTTCTGTCACGATAACCAGTTCTGCCGCATCATCTGCCTCCGTCTTCTGGATGACTCTGGCAATACTTACCTTATGTACTCCAAATACACTCGCGATTGCTGCAAGCACACCCGGTTTATTATCCACCAGCATACGGATATAGAATTTATTCTTTACTTCTTTAAAATCCTTTACCGGTGTGTCACGATAACAGGTGCAGCTGATTCTTCCCGTACAATGATACTGAATATCACGGATCACATCGATCACATCACCCATGATCGCGCTGGCTGTCGGAAGTTCTCCCGCTCCACGTCCATAGAACATCGTATCATCTGCCGCATCGGAATGTACGAATACTGCATTAAAGGAATCTCTGACAGATGCAAGAGGATGCTCCTTCGGAATCATCATCGGATGTACTGCAACTTCTATACCACCTTCTGTATTATGTGCGACACCGAGCAATTTGATCACGTCACCAAATTCTTCTGCGTACTCTACGTCTTTTGCCGTAATCTTCGTAATTCCTTCTGTATATACATCATCAAATGTCACTCTGGAATGGAATGCGATCGATGCCATGATCGCTACTTTACGTCCGGCATCCAGTCCTTCGATATCGGCTGTCGGGTCTGCCTCAGCATAGCCAAGCTCGGTAGCAAGTGCCAGTGCATCGCCAAAATCCATGCCTTCTTCGATCATCTTGGTCAGGATAAAGTTCGTTGTACCATTGACAATACCGATGACTTCCTGAATCTCATTTGCCGCCAGACACTGCTTCAGTGGACGGATGATCGGGATTGCTCCTGCTACGGCTGCCTCAAATAAGAAGTCCACTCCACTTTCTTCTGCAGCTTCCAGAAGTTCATGTCCATGTGTTGCCACCAGATCTTTATTTGCAGTTACAACATTCTTCCCTGCATGCAGAGCTTCCAGAATCATAGTTCTTGCAGGCTCAATGCCGCCCATCACCTCGATCACGATCTCAATTTCATCATCGTTAATGATATCTTCCCACTTATCTGTTAAAAGAGACTGGTCTACGCCTTTTCTCTTCTTATTCATGTTATGTACCAGTATCTTCTGGATCTTAAGACCTGCCCCGGCTTTCATTGCCATCTCATCTTTCTGGCATTCTACAAGCTTATATACACCACTGCCAACCGTTCCAAGTCCCAAAAGACCTGCTTTTACTACTCTTTCCTGATTCATCTTCTCACATCCTCGTTTTCTTGTTCACTCTCTTTTTGTTTATGCACACTTTAGTATAGCACAGTGCCACATATGATTTCAATCGGATTCTTTCTCTGCTCGTAAATTAGTACAACAAAAAAACGTTGCAAATAGTCAATTCAGAGCGACAGACGGGACTCGAACCCGCGACCTCCACCTTGGCAAGGTGGCGTACTACCAACTGTACTACTATCGCATAACAACTACTTGCAACGTCTTTTCAGAGCGACAGACGGGACTCGAACCCGCGACCTCCACCTTGGCAAGGTGGCGTACTACCAACTGTACTACTATCGCACATCAAGTATATTTTATGTTTTCGTGTTCATCAGAACGATATTTAGTATATCGCAACTTTCTCATTATGTCAATATCTTTTTCAAGTTTTTTGAATTTTTCTTTCTATCTGAAAATTCAAATAATTTAATAAATGCCAGGAATAATCTTTATCTGACTGTTCCCGGCATTTTATTCTTTACTTACTCAGCGTCGTCTTTCTTCTCTTCCTTTGCCACTACTGCAATTCCGAGTTCCTCCAGCTGTTTTGCATCTACATGTCCCGGTGCTTCTGTCATCAGGTCAGATGCATCTTTTACCTTCGGGAATGCGATCACGTCACGGATGCTGTCCTGTTTTGCCATCAGCATAACCAGACGGTCCAGACCGTAAGCCAATCCTGCGTGCGGCGGTACTCCGTATTTGAATGCTGTCAGAAGGAATCCGAACTGCTCCTGAGCCTGTTCTTCCGTAAATCCAAGTACTTTGAACATCTTGCTCTGAATATCCTGATCGAAGATTCTAACACTTCCGCCACCGATTTCATTACCATTTAATACGATATCGTATGCTTTCGCACGCACTCTTCCCGGATCACTGTCGATATACTGAAGATCTTCTTCCATCGGCATCGTAAACGGATGATGCATTGCCGTGAAGCGGTTCTGTTCTTCACTCCACTCAAGAAGCGGGAACTCTGTTACCCACAGGAATTTGTATTCGTTTTTATCAAGGAGTTCCATCTGGCGGGCAAGTTCCAGACGAAGTGCTCCAAGTGTATCCCATACAACTTTATTCTTATCTGCCGCGAATAATAACAGGTCACCGTTCTCTCCGCCCATTGCCTCGATCAGCGCTTTCATCTCGTCCTCTGTCATAAATTTGGCAAATGAGGATTTTACAGTTCCGTCTTCATGGATTGCAATATAGGCAAGTCCTTTTGCGCCGTAATCTTTCGCAAAATCAACCAGCTTGTCGATCTTCTTGCGGGCCATTCCACCCTGTCCTTTGGCGTTGATACCGCGAACAGTTCCACCATTTTCAATTGCATTTTTGAATACAACGAACTCGCAGTCTTTTACAACATCTGTAACATTCGTCAGTTCCATACCGAAACGGATATCCGGCTTGTCAGAACCAAAGCGATCCATTGCCTCCTGCCATGTCATTCTCTGGATCGGAAGGGATACTTCTACCCCCAGTACTTCTTTGAATAATTTTGCAAGCAGTCTTTCATTTACCTCGATGACATCATCAACATCTACAAAAGATAACTCCATATCAATCTGTGTGAATTCCGGCTGACGGTCTGCACGTAAGTCTTCGTCACGGAAACATTTTGCAATCTGAAAATATCTGTCATATCCGGAGCACATCAGTAACTGTTTGAATAACTGCGGCGACTGCGGCAGTGCATAGAACTGTCCCTGTTGGATACGGCTCGGTACCAGGTAATCTCTTGCTCCTTCCGGTGTACTCTTGATCAGGACCGGTGTCTCAATCTCCAGAAATCCTTCTTCTGCAAGGAACTGACGTGTCAGAGTTGCAACTTTACTTCTCATCATCAGATTGCGCTGCAGATCCGGTCTCCTGAGGTCCAGATATCTGTATTTCAGACGTACTTCTTCTTTTGTCTTGGAATTTTCTTCAATGTGGAACGGAGGTGTCTCTGACTCGGAAAGAATACGGAGTTCTTCCGGAAGTACCTCAATTTCACCTGTTGCAAGATGATCATTCACTGCACCGGAACGCTTTGCAACCGTTCCCACGATTGCTACTACATATTCTGCACGAAGCTTTGCTGCTTTTTCGATCAGCGCTGCTTCTGATTTTCCTTCTTCGAATACCACCTGAATGATACCGGAGCGATCTCTGACATCTACAAATACCAGACCTCCTTTGTTGCGGTTCTTCTGTACCCATCCCATGATGGTAACTTTTTCTCCTACATTGGCTGCAGATAATTCTGCACATCTATGGGTTCTTTTCAACCCTTTCATTGATTCTGCCATGTTCTTTTTCTCCTTTTTCGGCGTCTTTACGCCGTGATTTATTGCTCTCTAAAACATATTATAAGTTCTCTACGGAATCTGCATAGCAATCTACGATTTCTATATAACCATCTTCTGCCAGCTGTTCTTTCTGGAATTTCTTATTCTTTTTCATGTTGACGATCAGAACCTGTTTTCCTGCCTGACGGTCTGTCTTTGCAAGTGACATTACTTTTAAAAGACCTTCTTTTGTCATCTTCTTTTCTAACAGATATGCTTTCTTCTCTTTTACAGTCGGAACTTCATATCCATTTTCCAGGAGCAGCATAACAATTCTCTCGAATCCGATGGAGAATCCACATGCAGGTGTATCCTGTCCGGTAAATTTACCGATCATCTTATCATAACGTCCGCCTCCGGCTACTGATCCGCCGAAGTCATCCATTGTTACTTCAAAGATCGTTCCTGTGTAGTAAGACTGTCCTCTTACAAGTGTCGGGTCGAATTTGATATTAAATTCGCATTCCTTTGCAGTCTCAACGCTGGAAATGATCATTTCCATACTGTCTGCTGTCTCTCCACTTAAGCAGTCTCCTAATTTTTCTTTCAGAAAACGGATACCTGTCACATCCGGTGCAACATCCTGAAACAGCTGAAGATAAGTCTCTACATTTTCCTTTGCATATCCCATTTCTTCCAGTTCTTTTGCAACGCCTTCTGCCCCGATCTTGTCCATCTTATCCAGGATAATGAAGACTTCATCATAGTCTTCCTCACGGAAGCCACTATATGCAGCCATTGCCTTCAGTATGTTACGGTCATTGATACATACCGTAAAGTTCTGGAAGCTTAACTTTCCAAGCATAGCTGTGGTTGCAAGAATCAGCTCAATCTCTGCAAGATTTCCCGGTTCACCCAGAATATCAATATCGCACTGCATGAACTGTCTGAAACGTCCTTTCTGCGGACGGTCTGCTCTCCATACATTCCCGATCTGCAATGCTTTGAACGGTGCCGGAAGCTCATTCGAATGGTTCGCATAATATCTGGCAAGCGGTACGGTAAGGTCGTAACGCAGACCTCCATCCACCAGATCATTCTCTTCTTTTGCTGTATCGATCTTCAGTTTTTCACCTCTTTTTAAAATCTTGAAGATCAGTTTCTCGTTGTCTCCTCCCTGCTTGCTGCACAGGTTCTCGATATGTTCCACACACGGTGTCTCGATGGAACAGAATCCGTATGTCTTATACGTCTCTTTAATAAGTCCGATCAGGTAATCACGGATCTCCATCTCACGTGGGAGCATGTCTTTCATACCGGTAACCGGTTTTTTCTTTAATGCCATAACCATTCTCCTTTGCGTTCTATCATTTCGTCGATCCTGTCGATATAGGCATCTACTGCCTTGACATTCTCCTGACGGATCAGACGTGTCATTTTCTTCTTTTTACTGCCCGGCATAGGAATCGGATTCTTTAATACGATTTTTGTCGATGCACCTGCGCCTGCGGCAATAATAGATTGTTTTTCTTCCATAATAAGTATATTGTATATTCCGGCTTTGTCAACCTTTGCATAACCAACATTTTCAAAATTCCCTGCAATATTCTTCTGTCTGTACAGATAATACGGGAAAAGTTCCATCTCTTCTGCTGTTTTTGCTGCTTTTTCGATCATGCCGGAAAGGATGTCATGTGTCTCCTTCACATCCCGGTGTAAATCTCTCATTTCCATTCTGGCCGCTCTCTTGATTGCCAGTGAATGCACCGTCAGACTGTCCGGCTTCATCTGAGCGATCTGAGCCAGTGTATCTTCCATATCAGAAATATCTTCCCCCGGAAGTCCTGCGATAATATCCATATTGATATTATCGAATCCGGTCTCTCTGGCCAATGCATAGGCCTCTTTTATCTCTTCTACGGTATGCTTTCTTCCGATCGCATCCAGTGTCTTCTGCTGCATGCTCTGCGGATTGATGGAAATCCTGGTAATGCCGTGGCTCTTTATGACCTTTAATTTTTCTTCTGTTATGCTGTCTGGTCTTCCTGCTTCTACAGTATACTCCAACAGATGTTCTCTCGAAAATTTCTCATCAATCCATCCCATCAGTCGTTCCAGCTGCTCTGCCGTCAGAGTAGTCGGTGTACCTCCGCCGATGTAGATTGTATTCAGCTTTTTATTTTTTGAACGCTCTGCGATAAATTCCAACTCTTTACAAAGTGTATCTACATATACATCTACTTTTTCTTTCCAGCGATCCAGCGGTCCGGAACTGAAAGAACAATAAGAACAGACCGACGGACAGAACGGGATTCCTACATACAAGCTGTACCCTTCTTCATAATCCAGTTCTTCCAGAATCTTCCGCTCCCTCTCGGCAATCTCCCATGCAAGCACTGCCTTTTCTTTTCTTACTCTTGCGCTTTCCCATGCCCATCTGATATAATCTTCTTTTTTCCAGCCGGCTTCCAGCTTCTGCATAGCAAGCTTGGTCGGACGTACGCCTGTAAGCACTCCCCATGCAAGTGGTTCTCCGGTGATCTTCTCCAGTTGGTCATACAGATTCAGGTCTGTCTGCCGTTTTTTCTCCGTTTGCAGATTCTCCGTTTCTGCAAAAATTTCCTGACCATCCGGTAATTGTACCGTTACATAATTAGAGGCTTCTTCATCCGTCTTGCAGGATACTTCCTGCGACGGATAAAAAGCCTTTAATATATGATACGCATTATAAGTATAAGACTCGCTTTTACATATAATCTGAATCATTTTAATTCTCCATTCTGTTTTTTATCACTGTCTTTTGCCAACATTCATTATATAAATGGATTATGGAGTTTTTCATAACCGATCGTCGTTTCTTCCATATGCCCCGGATATACATGTGTCTCTTCCGGCAATACCAACAGTTTCTCCTTTACAGAACGAACCAATGCCGATGCACTTCCGCCCGGGAAGTCTGAACGGCCAACCGATGTCTGGAATAATGTATCACCGCTAAAGAGAACGCCTTCCTGTTCCATATAATAACAGCATCCACCCGGTGTATGTCCCGGTGTATGGATCACACGGAACTGAAAACCTGCAATTTCCAGCTGTTGCCCATCACTGACCGGAACCGCCTCCTCAAACCGGTATCCTCCACGCACATATGTAGAAGACAGATTACTTTCACCGTCCGTCATCATCGGAAGGTCTGCTTCTTCTACATATACCGGAACTTTTACGTCTTCCATCACATCAGAAAGTCCCATAATATGATCAAAATGTGCATGTGTCAAAAGCACCGCTTTCAGTTTCAGTCCCTGCTCCTTTACCGCATTCTTTACCTTCGCCGGATAAGCTCCCGGATCAACCATGACCGACTCTTTTGTCTCTTCGTTAATCACCAGATAACAATTCGTACCAATCATTCCAACCACGTATTTTTTTATCTTCATACTTTTATCCTGTTGCCCTTTCTATATCAATGATTCCGGAAAGCTGCTGCAATTTCTTCACGATACGCTCCAGTTCTTCACGGCCGTGAACGATGAATCCCATCTCAATTGTTGCTGTTCCTTTCTTGCTGGTACGGACATTCATAGATTTGACATCCACATTTTCTTCTGTGAAAATTCTGGAAATCTCCATCAGAAGCCCCTGCTGGTCATTGGCATACATCTTGATCTCGGCAAGATACTGACCTCCTGATTTTTCTGTCACTTCCGTCTCCCACTCTGCCGGAATCAGTCTTGCGCGTTCCGCTTCGGACAGATGTATCATATTGATACAGTCTGTACGGTGAATGGACAGACCTCTTCCACGGGTAACGAATCCGATAATCTCATCTCCCGGTACCGGATTACAGCATCTGGAAAAACGGACCGCCATATCATCAATTCCCTTGACTACAATACCGCTCTTGGACTTGGCAATATGCACCTTATTTTTTGCAGCCTCAGCCACTCTCTCCAGAACAACTTCATCCGTAATTGCCTGTCTGTGATCTTTTCCATACTCTTCTGCAAGCCGGTTTACTACCTGTCCTTCTTTTAATCCTCCGTGACCGATTGCCGCCAGCACAGATTCCCAGTCTTTGAATCCATATTTTTTCTGCACGATCTCCTGGTACTTCGGCTGAATAATATTTGTAAGATTGATACTCTTTGCCTTGCAGTATGTAGCAATCATATCCTTTCCACGGATGATATTACTTTCTTTGAATTCTTTTTTAAACCACTGGTTGATCTTGTTCTTTGCCTGTGTACTTTTCACAATATTCAGCCAGTCCCTGCTTGGCCCCTTGGAATTCTGTGAAGTCAGGATCTCAATTCGATCCCCATTCTGAATTTTATAATCGATATTGACCAGTTTTCCGTTCACTCTGGCTCCAACCATCTTATTTCCAACTGCACTATGGATCGCATAAGCAAAGTCAATCGGCGTCGAACCATTCGGCAGGTTCTTGACATCTCCCTGCGGTGTAAAGCAATACACATCTTCTGCAAACAGATCAAGGTCACCTTTGATCAGATTCAGGAATTCCCGGTTATCCGACATGTCTCTCTGCCATTCCAGGATCTGGCGCAGCCAGCTTAACTTCTCTTCTTCCTGTGCTTCAACACTCTTCTTACCGTCATTCGACTCTTTATATTTCCAATGCGCCGCAATACCATATTCAGCTGTCTTATGCATCTCTTCTGTACGGATCTGGATCTCGAACGGCTGTCCGACCGAACTCATCAGCGTTGTATGCAGTGACTGGTACATATTCGGTTTTGGCATTGCAATATAATCTTTAAATCGTCCCGGGATCGGCGTATACATCTCATGAATCACACCGAGTGCCGCATAGCAGTCCTTTACAGATTCTACGATAATACGGACTGCGAACAGATCATAGATCTGATCTACTGTCTTATCCTGATTGACCATCTTTTTATAAATGCTGAAGAAATGTTTGACACGCCCGTTGACTTCTGCTTTGATGCCCGCATTCTTCATATGTGTCGACACTTCATCTACAATCTGCTCTACAAATTCTTCCCGCTCAGTCTTTCTGGCATTGATCTGATTCACCAGATCATAGAACACTTCCGGCTGTGAATACTTAAGTGCCAGATCATCCAGTTCTGTCTTGATCTTGGAAATTCCAAGACGCTGTGCGATCGGTGCGTAAATGTCCATCGTCTCTTTTGCTTTTTCTTTCTGTTTCGCCGGTGTCATAAACTGCAGTGTACGCATATTATGCAGACGGTCTGCAAGTTTGATGATGATGACTCGGATGTCCTTTGCCATTGCCAGGAACATCTTTCTTAAATTTTCTGCCTGTACCTCCAGTTTATCCGAAGAATAAGAAAGTCTTCCCAGCTTGGTAACTCCATCTACCAAAAGTGCTACTTCTGCTCCGAATTCCTTTCGGATATCTTCTTCCGTAAACTTTGTATCTTCAACCACATCGTGCAGCATTCCTGCAGCGATCGTCTCTTTATCCATCTCAAGATCTGCCAGAATGATCGCTACCCATAACGGATGGATGATATATGGCTCTCCGGATTTTCTGCGCTGATCTCCATGTGCTTCAACTGCCAGCTTATAAGCTTTCTCAATCAGGGAAACATCTGTGGACGGATGATACTTTCGGATACGGGCAATCAACATGCCATACAACCGGTCCGGATCTTCATAATCTTCCTGCGATTTCACCGCATGTCCGTCTACGACCGCGAGTCCTTTTGTATGATCTTCCGTCAGGGCTTCCGGTGCAATCCGGTTGTCCAGTGATTCATATGTTGTCTTGTCTGACATATCAACGCCTCCTTCCCTTGATGCTTCTATTACTTACCCGGATATGTGATCACGGCATCCACATCATATCCTTCTAACCGGTCTCTTCCCTTTAATCCCGCAAGTTCCATAAGAAATACTGTCTTTACTACTTTCCCGCCAAGTCCTTCGATTAGTTTTACCATTGCCTCATTGGTTCCGCCTGTTGCGATCAGATCGTCAATGATAACCACTCTTTGTCCCGGTTTGATCGCATCTTTATGCATCTCGATCGTAGCAGTACCATATTCCAGTTCATATTCAACAGAAACAGTCTCGCAAGGGAGCTTTCCTTTTTTTCTGATCGGGATAAATGGCTTATGCAGGTTATATGCAATCGGAACTCCAAAAATAAATCCTCTGGATTCCGGTCCTACAACCACATCAAACTCTACGTCTTTTAATTTTTCCTGCATCAGATCTATTGCCAGATGTAACCCCTCCGCATCCTGAAGAATGCTTGTTACATCTCTGAATATAATTCCCGGTTCCGGAAAATCCGGAATGCTTCTTACATACTCTTCTATCGCTTTCATGTTACTCTCTCCATTTCTGTCTAAAATACAACTTTAAGTATAGCATTACTTTTTCTAATTTTCAATCTATGGTTTAACGGTAATGCGTCACCACAATCTGTGGTGTCTTTTTCCCCATATATTCATTAATATCCGGATAATATGTCATCGAGATCCGGATCTGTCTGCCACGACCTTTTAAGAGTGCCTCCACTTCTGTCTTTCCATACTGTTCTTCCAGTTTGCCCAGGAAATCATCTGCATGATGGAACAGCATTGCTTCGATCCTGCATCCATTCACATCCTGCACCTGTAATTTCAGTACATTTCTATTCTTCCCAAGAATTCTTGCACCAAGTAATGTGACATCGCGTGCTGCAAATACCGGTTTTGTATTTCCTTTTCCAAATGGTTCCAGAAGTTCCAGTTCTTTCACCAATCCTTCCGTCACACATCCGAACGGCATCTCCATATCGATAGTTACTTTTTCTTTCATCTCTTCTTCGGTCAGCGTACAGTTTTTATTCAACATCTCGCGAAATTTCCCGACATTCTCTTTCGGAAGTGACAATCCGGCTGCCAGCCGGTGTCCGCCAAACTTCGTCAGCAATTCTTTGCATTTATTCAGTTCTTCATACATGTGGTATCCGTCGATCGACCTGCCGGATCCTTTCACTCCTTCTTCTGCATCCGTCAGTACAAACACCGGTTTATAATAGTTCTCTCTTATCCTTCCGGCGACGATACCTGCCAGACTTTCATGACAATCCGGAAGATAAACGACCAACACCTTGTCCTTGGAAATGGTTGTTGTCTCCACCTGCTCTTCTGCCTGTTTTACAGCCTCTTCCGTCATATCCTTCCTGCTGTCATTCAACGCTTTCAAGTCTCCTGCAAGGATATCTGCCTCCTTCTGCGTTCCTGCTCTCAGTAATTCCAGCGCACGTTTTGCTGTATCCAATCTTCCGCTGGCATTGATACATGGCCCGAGTACAAAACCGATATGATAGGAATTCAGGCTGTTCTTGTCAATCCCTGTACACTCGATCAAAGCTTTCAATCCCGGATTCTTTGTGCGTCTCAGCATCTGAAGACCTTCTTTGACAAAAATACGGTTCTCATCTTCCAGATCCATCACGTCTCCGATCGTAGCGATCGCAACATTTTCGATCAGATCATCCAGATCCGCCGAATCCTTTCCCATACTCTCCCACAATGCCTCCATCAGCTTGTATGCAACCGCAGCACCGCAGAGTCCTTTAAATGGATAGAGACAATCCGGCTGCTTAGGATCCATAACCGCATCTGCCGGCGGAATTCTGTATCGTTTTTCTCCATCCTGTTCATCAAACGGGACCTCATGGTGATCTGTTACGATCACTGTCATCCCCATTTCTTTTCCATACGCGATTTCATCTGCTGCCGCGATCCCATTATCACAGGTAATGAGCGTATCTACACCAGCTTCATAAGCTCTTTCGACCAGATGCCTGTTCAGTCCATATCCGTCACTGATACGGTCTGGTATATCACTGTCCACATCCGCACCGAGACGTTCCAGTCCTTCCAGCAGAATGTAAGTTGCATTCACTCCGTCTATATCATAATCTCCGATCACCCGGATTTTCTTATCTTCCAGGATCTTCTCTTTCAGAATATCGATTGCTTTATCCATATCTTTCATCAGCATTCCATCATACAGATCACTGATTGTTCCATTCAGATAGCGGTCAACCGCTTCTTCCCCGATCACATCCCTGTTCCGGATCAGACATGCCAGCCGCGGGCTGATCTGGTATTTTTTCCCTATTGCCTCAAAATCTGCGCCTTTCCGCAGCAGAACCCATCGTTCCATTGTTGTCGCTCCTTTGTCTCTTCAGTCTAAGTACAATTACTTTTTAATTTTAAAAAAGCAGTTATACCCTGTCAACAGGCACAACTGCTTTTCAAATCATTTTCTGATTTATTTTTTCTTTTTGTTTGTTGCTTTTTTAGAGACTTTTGTTTTCATAACATACCACAGGGCTCCTGTGATACATACGGAAGAATATCCTCCGCAGATGATACCTGCCATAAGCGGTGCTGCAAATTCACGAATAGAACTTACACCCATAATAAACAGAACAAATACCATGATAAATGTCGTCAACGATGTATAAATACTTCTTGTCAACGTCTGTGTTATACACTTATTTACCACTTCAGCCAGATCATCGTTTCTCTTCATCAGTGGAAGTTCCTCACGGATTCTGTCAAAGATTACAATCGTTGCATTGATGGAATAACCGACAATCGTCAGCATACATGCAATAAATGTTGTTCCCACTGAGATTCTGGATGCCGCATAGAATGCAAGTACCACCAGAACGTCATGTAACAGTGCCGCAACCGCACTTGTAGCAAAACGTACATCTTTGAAACGGAACCAGATGTAAAGTAGCATAAAGATTGTTGCCACGATCACGGCAATTACTGCATCACGACGCATCTCACCACTGATCGTAGAACTTATATTTTCAGCTGTGATATCGGATTCTTTCACTCCGAATGTAGTTTTCAGTGCTTTGTTGACCTGCTCACGTTTCGCAAGACTTAATGTCTTTGTTTTAATAATGACCTGTTTGGTTCCGGACACTTTCTGTGTCTGAATGTTGTGGTCTCCGGTAATCTTTTCTACTACAGGAACAATCTCTTCATCGATCTCATCGATAGAATAATCTTTGTCAAATTTCACATTCATAGAAGTTCCGCCCTGGAAATCCAGACTGTATGCCAGTGCTCCATTTCCCTTTGCCGAATTGACTCCCATGATCACAAATCCTGCAAGGATCAGTGCAATGGAAACGCTGAAGAATATCTTCTTCTTTCCGAGGAAATTCACCGGCTTTCTTTCTTTCATCTGATGATAATACAGACTCTCTTTGCGGATTCCGATTCCATAGAATGCATATACTATCATACGCGTGATCACCAGTGCGGTAAACATGGATACCACAATACCGATTGCCAGTGTCTGTGCGAATCCTTTTACTGTTCCGGAACCTTTGAACCACAGAACCGCTGCTGCAATCAGGGTTGTTACGTTACCGTCAACGATAGCTGACATTGCTTTCTGGAATCCTGCCTTGAGTGATGACTTCACAGTTTTCCCTTTCGCCATCTCTTCACGCACACGGGCAAAGATGATAACATTCGCATCCACCGCCATACCGATACTTAAAATGATACCCGCAATCCCCGGAAGGGTTAAGGTTACATCAAATGCATTCAGGATCACCAATACAATCTCTGTATAGATCAACAGTGCAAGACTGGATGCCAGTCCCGGAAGCCTGTATACCAGAATCATAAACAGGAATACAAGGATCAGACCGATCACTCCCGCCTTCAGGCTTGTGCTAAGTGCCTGTTCTCCAAGTTGTGCCCCTACTACATTCGAACGGAGTTCTTCCAGTTCCAGTTTCAGTCCGCCGATACGAATCGTTGATGCCAGATTGTCGGCTTCTTCGTATGTAAAGTCTCCCGTAATATAAGCCTGTCCGCCTGTGATCGCAGACCGGACAACCGGACTGGAGATGGTCTCACCGTCATAAATGATCGCAATCTGTTTTCCGATATTGTTCTGTGTTGCTGTAGCAAATTTCTTTGTTCCTGATTTTGTCAGGTTCAATTCTACGGAGTATTCTTTATTCCCCATATCATCCTGACCGCTCTTTGCAGATGCGCTCTTTACATCGGTTCCTGTAAGGACCGTCTCTCCATCTGCTGTCTGGAAAGAAAGGGAACCTGGTTTTCCAAGTTCATCCAGAATCTTATTGGCATCTGTAACACCGGGAATCTCGATATTGATTCGGTCGTCTCCCTCCTGGTATACACTTGCTTCTGTACTGTACTGCTCTACTCGCTTTTGCAGCTTATAGATAGTATCACTCATCTCTTCTTTGGTCGGATTCTTATCTTTTACCTGATAAGTGATGCTGACACCACCGGCTAGATCCAGACCAAGTTTGATATTCTTCATCGCACCGGTCTTAGATTTTCCAATTCCTGTGATAACAGTAAAGCCAAGACCGACGATGAGGATTACAGTCAGAAGCAGACTCAGTATGCTTTTTGACTTTTTCATCGTTCTCCTACACATCCTCTCGAATTATTTATTCTTCTGCAAGTGCAGCCTTCATCATGATCGCACACTCTACACGCTTTCTTTGCATCTCACAGCCGATCTCATAGGTATCATGGATCGTACCATGGAAATTGTAAGAGTTTGCCATACATCCACCACTGCAATAGAATTTTGCAAAACAGTTTCTGCATTTATCTTTCGAATACACATTACAGCTTCTGAAATCGTCCGCAATCTCCGGCTTCACGATTCCATCGTCCACATTCCCCATCAGAAAGTCATCCTGTCCGACGAACTGATGGCATGGATAGAGGTCGCCCCATGGTGTAACAGCCAGATATTCTGTTCCGGAACCGCATCCGGATAAACGTTTTGCCACACACGGACCACCATTTAAATCTATCATAAAATGGAAGAAATTGAAGCCTTTTCCCTCTTTCTCGCGTTCGATCATCATCTTCGCAAGTTTGTCATATTCCTCCATGATCTTAGGAAGATCTTCCTCCCTGATTGCATACGGATCGCTTTCATCTCCAACGACCGGCTCGATCGACATCTGTTTGAATCCAAGATCTGCAAAATGCATAATATCATTGGAAAAGTCCAGATTGTTTCTTGTAAATGTTCCACGGATATAATATTTTTCCTGATTTCTGCTTTCTGCAAGTTTCTGGAATTTCGGAACGATCAGATCATAGCTTCCCGTTCCGTTACGGAATGGACGCATCTGGTCATTGATTTCCTTTCTTCCATCCAGACTTAATACAACATTATCCATCTCTTTATTTACAAATTCCTGGATCTCATCATTTAAAAGAACACCATTGGTCGTAATGGTAAAACGGAAATGCTTGTTGTGGATCTTCTCCTGTTCTCTTCCGTAAGCCACCAGATCTTTTACAACCTGCCAGTTCATCAGAGGCTCGCCTCCGAAGAAGTCAACTTCCAGATTGCGGCGGTTTCCGGAATTTGCGATCAGAAAATCAAGTGCCTTCTTCCCCACCTCAAAACTCATAAGTGCACGTCTTCCGTGGTACTCTCCCTCTTCTGCGAAGCAATATTTACAGGCAAGGTTACAGTCATGTGCAATGTGCAGGCACAATGCTTTTACGACCGTTTTCCTCTTCTTCACCTCTTCAATCATGCATTCGTATGTATCTTTTACAAATAACTGTCCGCCTTCTGTCAGCTCGATCACGTCTGACAATGCATCTTCGATGTCTGACGCTTCGTATTTATTTCCCAGCGACTGCAGAAGCCGTTCTTTTACACCTGTTTCTTTTAATGATCCGGCAGTTGGTTCTGTCTCTGATCCGCTCAATTTTGCGATCACATCATAACAGACATCATCTACCACATGTACAGAGCCGCTGTACACATCCATAACGATATTGTATCCATTATTACGGTACTGATGAATCATATCTGGTACCCCTTTCTTGTTTTTCATATTCTATATCGGAAAATTCCTGTTATTTCTCTGATTGTCTTAAATCTCATGTTGTCAAATAATTCCATGAACAGCAAGAAACAGCGACCCTAAAGACCGCTGTCCCGAGTATCCATATGATTTTAAATTATTTGTTCTGTTCGCAAGTCTGATTTCCTACTGTGCAGGATGTCTTACATGCTGACTGGCATGATGTCTGACATTCGCCACATCCACTTTTTTTCAGGTTGCTGTTCATAGGTTTATTCAATGATTTTACATGTTTCATGTTCATGTCCCTCCTTACTATTGCTTAACTTATGTTATTATAACATTTCAATATAGGTTTCGCAATCCTTTTCTTAGGATATCATTCCGCCGGCCATGCCGCCTCCCGCACACAACGCAAATGTCACCAATATCTCTGTACTGCTTCCATGAAATGTGCGGTAGATTCCGACTGTGACAAGCAAAAGTAACGCAAAATACAATATTCCCAGAACAATTCCCCACAGGAACCGCCTGACTTTTGCAAGTTTTCCCACCACAAGTCCGCCGGTAAATGTCGAGATCAGATAGACTGCCGTCACTCCTGCCGTCACCGCGCCTTCATTTAATTCGAATTTATAAAGAGCCAGCGCCAGTATTATCAGAAGAATACCTGTCACTACATATGCCGCAAGAAGAGCTTTCACCATCCACATGATCCATACTTCATTTTGTTCTTTTTTTCTCATCTGCTCCCTCCTCATCTATCACAGATTATGAAGAGAGACTCTCATTTATGCTTCTGTTCTGTCCATAATCGTTCTATTGTTCCATCTGTTTTCCCAGAACCTTCGCTGTATATTCCGCAAGGCAGATTTCTCTTTCTTCAAACAGGTCTTTCTGATCCATGTTCAGCAGGAGTACCGCCCCGATCACATCCCCCGCACACAGGATCGGACTGATCACCTCCTGACTGTAAGGTTCTGTTTTGCACACCACCGGCACATATCTTTTTTCTCCTGCTTTTGCATTCTGCGTCTTTCTTTCCTTCAGAAACTCTCCGAGTTCCCTTGTTATATCTTCATCCTGCAGCTCTTTCTTCCCGTTTCCTGCCGCTGCGACCACCTGATCCATATCACAGATTCCTGCCAGACATCCCAGCATCTGCGACAGACTTTCTGCATACTGTTTGGCGAATGCCGATAATTCTCCGATCGGAGAATATTTCTTCAGAATAATCTCTCCTTCCTTGTCCGTGAATATCTCCAGTGGGTCGCCTTCCCTGATCCTCAGTGTTCTTCTGATTTCTTTTGGAACGACTACACGTCCCAGATCATCGATTCTTCTTACGATTCCTGTTGCTTTCATAGCATTTATCTTCCTCCTGTTTTTTCTGTTTTTTTCTGTTTTTTCCATATTTTCTAACATATGGTTAGTATGCTGAGAAAAAGATGGAATTATTCATTCTGATATTAGACTGGATATTTTTTCAATAGTTTTGTATAATAGTTGGAAGAAAATATTAGGAGGAATGAATCATGAGTAAAATTGATGAAGTACGTGCTGATATGGTCAAAGCCATGAAAGCAAAAGACAAAGACACAAAGGAAACTTTATCCATGCTGCTTGCAGCTCTTAAGAATAAAGCAATCGACAAACGTGCGGATCTGACACCGGAAGAAGAGACACAGGTTATCTTAAAAGAGATCAAGCAGACAAAAGAGACACTCGATATGACTCCTGCAGACCGTACAGAGATCATCGAAGAATGCAATAAGCGTCTTGCAGTTCTGGAACAGTATGCTCCTAAGATGATGGATGAAGCAGAGATCAAAGAAGTTGTTGCTTCTGTTCTTGCAGAAATGGGACTGGATGCTCCTACTGCAAAGGATAAAGGAAAGATCATGAAGAACCTGATGCCTAAAGTAAAAGGCAAGGCAGACGGAAAGCTCGTTAACGAGATCGTATCTGCTTTTATGAATTAAGACAGTACCATTATGAATGGGCAGCACCCGGTTGGATGCTGCCCATTCTTCTTATCTCTATTCGTCTTAGTTACCCGAAGCACTGTCTGTGCTTGTTCCGGTTGTACTTGTATCTTTGGCTTTTACGCTCAATTTCGTGAAATCAATCTTATTCCATGTTCCTTTGTGAACAGTGATTTTTTCCTCTTTCTTCCATTTCTTTAATACTTTTTTATAGTATTTATCCTGTTTCTCCGTGAGCAGGGACTGTTTCTTGGTCTCTGTGGCTGCTTCATCATTGAGGCTTGTAACTTTTGCCACATAGCATGCGGTATCGCTTTCAACCACACCCGTAAGCTCACCTTCTCCCAATTTGTCTGCTGCTTTTACAACTTCTTTAGACGGACTTACAGAATCCGAATCAAACGTTGCATCTTTTGCTTCGGTTCCCTGTTCGGTTGCATAGGATGCAAAATCTTCCGCCGTCTTTGCTCCCTCTGCAAATGCCGCAGCTTTTTCCTTTACCTGCTTCTTCTCATCATCGGATACAGTCGTATCTGATGAATCGGACGAATCTGATGATGTAGTATAATCAAACTCCACATACTGCATATGCTTCTGTACTGCTTCTTCATCTGTTACATTCACATTTGCTTCCGCTACGATTGCCGAACGCATCTTCTGCTCGATCACCATCAATGTCATGACACGTTTTACATTCTCTTCGGAACCAGATACCTTGTCTTTTTTCTTCTGGGAGTTGGCCTTGTCAAATTCTTCAGCCGCATCATTGATTGCTTTTTTATCTGCTTTTGTAAGCTTTACGTCATAATCCTTCATATGCTTTTCCAGAAGTGCCATATTCTTCAGATCATCCAGCAAAGTTTCTTTGATCGATTCTTCATAGGTCTTGCCGTCTGACGCATTTTTCGTCCACATATCATCTCCGCCGAAATAACTCGCAAAGTATGTTTCGTACTGAGCCTGTGTATATCTTGCATAGAAATTTGCAACACCTGCCGTGATCTCTTCATCTCCTGCTTTTACGACCACCGCATCATCCTTCAGCGATCCACATCCGGTAAGTGATGCTGCCATAATCCCTGCCAGCGCTAATATTAATGCTCTTTTTTTCATTTATCCTAACCTGCCTTTATTTGCTTAATGGATCAATTATACCGCTTTTTTCTCCGCCTATCAATCCTTTCAACCCATTTAACACATTTTTCGTAATTTCCAGTGCATCTGTCTGCTTCTCTTTCAGATTTCTTCTCTTCTTCTCATAGATAAAACACGGCTGGGTTCCATCTGCTTTGAATGTCAGTTCCCCACGGAAATCTTCGATCAGCTTCGGAATCCGTTCCGGATGTACCTTCGCTTTTTCATACATGATAAATGTGTAAACCTCTCCCTTTTGTTCGACAGCCGTTACATACAACTGATGTGCCTGTGCTTTCAATGCGGCAACTTCCAGAAGTTTCTCCACCTTCTTCGGAATATCTCCAAACCGGTCTGTCAGTTCTTCTGCCATATCTTCCATTTCTTCCCGGCTCTCAATTGCAGCGATTCGTTTATAGACATCCAGTTTCTGGTATTCATTCGGAATATAAGATGCCGGAATAAATGCATCCACATTCAGATCCATCGTAGTTGTGAAGGTCTCCTCTTCTTCCATCTCACCTTTCAGATGCTTCACCGCTTCGTTCAACATCTTACAGTAAAGGTCATATCCGACCGCCTCCATATGACCATGCTGCTCCGCACCCAGAAGATTTCCCGCTCCACGGATTTCCAGGTCACGCATCGCAATCTTGAATCCTGAGCCAAGGTCCGTGAATTCACGGATAGCAGCCAGCCTCTTTTCTGCCACTTCTCTTAACATCTTATCTCTCCGGTAGAGAAGGAATGCATATGCCATGCGGTTGGAACGTCCGACACGTCCGCGCAGCTGGTAAAGCTGTGAAAGTCCAAGCTGGTCTGCATCATGAATGATCATCGTATTTGCATTTGAGATATCCAGTCCGGTCTCTATGATCGTTGTGGATACCAACACATCGATCTCTCCGTTGATAAAGTCGTACATGATCCTCTCCAGTTCATGCTCCCGCATCTGTCCGTGCGCATAGGCAACCGACAGATCCGGTACCAGCTTCTGCACATGTCCTGCTACCTCATCGATATCTTCCACACGGTTATAGACATAGTATACCTGCCCCTGTCTTGCGCATTCCCGTTCGATTGCTTCACGTACCATCTCGTCATTATATTCCATAACATATGTTTGGATCGGCATACGGTCATTCGGTGCTTCCTCCAATACACTCATATCGCGAATACCGATCAGGCTCATATGAAGTGTTCTCGGGATCGGAGTCGCTGTAAGTGTCAATACATCTATATTTTCCTTCAATTTCTTGATTTTTTCTTTGTGCTGAACACCGAACCGCTGTTCTTCATCGATGATCAGAAGCCCCAGATCTTTGAATTTCAAGTCTTCACTCAGTACCCGATGTGTTCCGATAATGATATCTACCAGTCCCTTTTTCGCATCCTCGATCGTCTTTTTCTGCTGTGCCGGTGTACGGAATCTGCACATCAGGTCAATCCGCACCGGGAACTCTTTCATACGCTGTACGAATGTCCGGTAATGCTGCTGTGCAAGAATCGTTGTCGGAACCAGATAGACTACCTGCTTACTCTCCTGTACAGCTTTGAATGCCGCACGGATTGCAACCTCCGTCTTACCAAATCCAACATCCCCACAGATCAGACGATCCATGATCTTATGCCTTTCCATATCTTTTTTTACAGCCTCGATCGCCATCATCTGATCTTCCGTCTCTTCAAACGGAAACATCTCTTCAAATTCTCTCTGCCATACTGTATCTTCTCCATAGACATAACCATCCTGCTCCTGTCTTGCCGCATACAGCTTCACCAGATCTCTTGCAATCTCTTTTACGGCACCGCGCACCCTGGTCTTGGTCCGATTCCACTCCTGGGTTCCCAGTTTATTCAGCTTTGGTTTCTTTGCATCGGCACTGGCGTATTTCTGTATCAGATCCAGCTGTGTTGCCGGAATATAAAGATTTCCGCCCTGTGCATACGAGATTTTCATATAATCTTTTGAAATCTTGTCTACAACAATCTTTTCAATTCCCTGATAGATGCCTACGCCGTGATTCTCATGAACAACATAATCTCCCGGCTTCAGTTCCGAAAAGCTCTGGATCTTGCGTCCTTCATAAGTCTTTCTCTTTTTCTTCTTTTTTCTTTTTCCGAAAATATCTGACTCTGCGATCACAGTGAATTTAAGCATTGGATATTCATACCCTTCCGCAATGTATCCATATGCCGTCATAATTTCTCCCGGCTTTACTTCGCGCTCCAATTCTTCACCGTAATAACTGCTTAGATTATAATCTCTTAAATCTTCCGCCAGCCTCTTTGCACGGGTTCTCGATCCTGACAGCAGGACTACCCTGTATCCGTTTCTTTTCAGCCTCTTAAGATCCTGTGTCAGCATCTCAAAACTGTTATTGTACGGATTCACACTCTTAGCCTGGATTTCATAAGATTCTCTTACTTCCAATCCCCTGCACTTCATCTCTAACGCAAAAAAGCCGATACTGCTGTAAGTATTGATCTTCTTCAGGATATCTGCAACCGGAAATATCTTTGCCTCTTCTTCTTCCAGTTCATACCCGTTCTCCAGACGCTTTTTCTGCGCTTCCATAAACTCTTCTTCAATATTCTGTCCGCGCTCCACAAGACGCACCGGTTCATCCAGAAAAAGAATGGTATCTTCTTTCGAAAAATAATCCAGGAACGATACTCCCTTCTCTTCTCCCTGCGGAAATTCCACCGCCGGATAGATGGTAATTTCTGTCATATTCTCAATGGACCGCTGACTCTCCACGTCAAAAGTCCGGATAGAATCCACCTCATCTCCCCAAAATTCAATCCTTACCGGAAACTCCTCCGTCAGTGGATAGATATCCAGTATTCCTCCCCGCACTGCAAACTGCCCCGGGCCTTCTACCTGTACTTCCCTGTCATACCCTACATCAGAAAGTCTCTCTGCCATCTCGTCCAGTTTAAGGACACTGTCGTTTTGTATCTTCAGTACTTTTTCTTCAATACTCTCTTTTGGTGCGAGGTGATCCATGAACCCGTCCAGACTTGTCACAATCGTCACAGGTGTTCCGGAAAGCACTGCCTGGATTCCTTCCATTCTCTGCTTCACCAGCTCTTTACTACGGATATCTGCTTTATAGAACAGAAAATCCTTTGCCGGATACAGATAAGTATTGTTGTCCAGGAATCGGTATTCTTCATATATCTGTTTTGCTTTTGTCTCACTGGAACAGGCGATGACCTTGTATTTACAGCCATCGCCAATTGCATACATCATATGAGATTTCTGGGAATTCACACATCCGCATACACGGATCATTCCTGCATCTTTTTTCTTATTTTTACAGAGTTCTTCAAACTCTGCAAGTTCTTTTAACGGTCCGATTAAGCCCTGCATCTTTTTATGCCTCCTTAGGCTTTACTTTCCTGTTATACTGGTTCATGGCAGCCTCGATCTCTCCATTTAAGATCATTCCCACCGCATGGTCTGCGCGGTCATATCCATCTTCCATCAATTCACGGTCTTCTTTCGAAAAATGTCCCAGTACATAATCCGCCAGGTCGTATTTCTTTGGCTTCTCCCCAACACCGATCTTGATTCTCGGAAACACATCGGTTCCAAGGTTGGCAATAATATTTTTTATTCCATTATGCCCTCCAGCGCTTCCTTTCTTACGGATTCTCAACTGCCCTACATCCAGACTGATATCATCATAGATTACAAGAAGTTCGTGTTCTTCATCAATCTTATAATAATTGACCAGTTCTCTTAAGCTTTCCCCGCTCAGATTCATATACGTCTGCGGTTTTACCAGAAGCACCTTCTGTCCCCCGATCATTCCTTTGCCGATCAGTGCTCTTCCTTTTCTTCCGTCTACAGAAATATTATATCTGTCTGCCAACATATCTATGACATCAAACCCTACATTGTGTCTGGTTCCTTCATACTGAAGTGTAGGATTTCCAAGTCCTGCAATAATAAACATAATTTTTCACCTTCCATTTCTTTTATCATTCTACAAGAACCTTTTCCATTTGTCACGGAAAAATTAAACGAATAATTCTTCCACATTTTTCATACATTATAGAAAATGAAACAATCTTTGAAACCAATTACCAGGAGGTCTCACTATGAGTTCCAAAACAAAAATTGTTGTACTTCACATGAAAGAAATCATCTATACCGTTATTTTCGCAGTATTGGCCATTATTCTGATCCTGCTTTTGATATTCATGTTCCGCCCGGAACATCGCTCCGCCTCAAAAGATAACCGGATCTATACTCCGGGAATCTACACCTCAGATATCACTCTGAACAATACTGCGCTGGAAGTTGAGGTGACTGTAGATGAATCCCATATCAATTCCATCCGTTTCACCAATCTGAACGAATCTATCACAACCATGTATCCGTTCATCGAACCTGCGATCGAAGATATTGCCGAACAGGTCTACAAAAAACAGTCACTCGACAATATCCAGTATTCATCTGACACTCCTTACACTTCCCAGCTGATTGTCCAGGCCATTGAAACTGCATTGAAAAAAGCCGGAACTACAAAGTAGTTGCGGCTTTTTCTTACATCTGACAGTGGCCTGTGCGATGCCACCCGGCAGGTACTTTCGTCTTTTTGCTTTTATCCTTCAACGATAAGATAACGACCATCCGATAGCGCAAATACTTCTGATGCATCTTCAATCTCTTCGTCAGACATTCCACTGACATCCATTCCTTCCTGATCAAGGAATTCCCTGACTTCTCCGATATTATCTACGATAGAAGCCATACAGTCCTCCAGAAAAGCCTCTGCCTCTTCCAAAGTCTCTGCAACCGGTTCATCAAACAGCTGTCCCTGATTCAAAATAAACGTCTGCAGACATTCTTCATCATACTCGTACATACATCTCAACCTCCCTTATCGTAATATTACACAAACTGCAACAGTTCATCCGGTCTGTCGATCAGATCATCTGCTCCCGCAGTTTCTAACGTTTTTCTGTCCCGGAATCCCCACAACACGCCTATCGTCTTAAGGCCTGCATTCCTTCCGGTTGCCGCATCAACTTCTGAATCTCCGATATACAGGCATTCTTCTTTTGATACGTGCATCTGTTCCATAAGATACCATACTCCGTCCGGCTCCGGTTTTCTTCGGATACCTTCTTTCTGTCCCTGTGCATAATCAAACAATTCTTCTCCAAAGATTGCTTTCACAACTTTTACTGTCTGACGGTCCGGCTTATTGGAAAGGACTGCCAGGTGAATTCCTTTATCTTTCAATGCTTTCAACATCTCCGGGATTCCTTCATAAGGTGTTACATGATATGTACAATTCCGGTCAAATATACGTCCGTATATTTCCATCCCCTCTTCAATCCTTGAAGCATCTGTGTCTCCGGCTGCTTTCAGTGACTTTTCTATTAATACCCTGGCTCCATTCCCGACAAACAATCTGCACTGATCTTTTGTGATCTTGGAAAGTCCCATCTCCTCAAGTGTCAGATTTACGGAATATGTCATAGATTCCAATGTATTTGTTAATGTTCCATCCAGATCAAATATACAAGCTTTCATTATACAAATTCCTCCTGCAAATATCATAGTATGAGACCGTCAAAAATGCAATACCAAAAATGCGCCAGCCCTTAGATAAGGTACTGGCGCATAGTTTTCAACGCATTCTTCTCCAGCCTGCTGACCTGAGCCTGGGATATCCGTATCTCCTTTGCAACTTCCATCTGCGTTCTTCCCTGAAAGAACCGGAGCTTGATAATATAACGTTCCCGTTCATCAAGATGCTTCATTGCTTCCTCCAGTGACAGGTCTTCCACCCATTTTTCTTCTTTATTCGTCTGATCGCTCAATTGATCCATCACATACAATGCATCTCCACCATCATTATAGACCGGTTCCTGCAGACTCATCGGTATCTGGATTGCATCCAAAGCAAACATAATATCCTCTTTGGATATGCCAATTTCTGTCGCAATTTCCTGCACCGTCGGTTCTTTCTGGTTCTTCTTTCTGTAACTTTCCCTTGCATAGATTGCTTTATATGCCGTATCTCTGAGTGACCGGCTGACACGAATGGAATTGTTATCTCTCATGTACCTTCTGATCTCTCCAATGATCATTGGGATGATGGTTGGAACACGAGAAAGTACCTATTAATATATGCTAAAATGTATGTCTATGTCATCTCCCGTGATAACAACCTTTTCAACACACTCTTTTAGCACCTTGTTTTTCTCGGAATCCGTCAGTGTATCCCACACGTTGGACATCTCTTTTATTTTCTCTATCTTTTCTCCACGTCCGCCTTTCTCCCGGATGTCTTCTGCCTTTAATTCTTCCCGTAGGTTTTTCAGTGTTTTTTCTTCTGCTTGGATGACATCTAAAAGTGTATCAGTGCCGGAGTTGCCGCTTGCGTACAATGTGTATAGGCGTTTCAGTTTTGCTTCGCTTAGTGATATCTCTTTTTCTATCATCTTCCGAGTGTTTTCAGATTCATTCTCTTTTTCTTCGACATTAACGATAAATCGTTTAAAACAGTCCTCTACTTCTTTTTCCACCACATCTGCCCGCACTTTTTTGTTCTTGCAAGGGTTCCCTGTCTTAGATATATGCTCTTTTCCCTTGTACTGTGAATAACATACTATCTTGGTGTACTTTCCCCACTTCTGCATCCGCATTTTAGTACCGCATTTTCCACAGTAGCACAACCCGGTAAGCATATACTTGTTGCTCACATAAGCATTTGTGGATCTCTTTTTTATCTCTTCCTGTACTTCGTAGAATAGTTTTTCGTCTATGATTGGTTCATGCAAGCCTTGGTATGTTTTCCCTTTATATTGTATTTTACCTACATAGGCTATACGCCTAATGATGTTCGATACCAGTTTTTCCGAATGCATCCCGAGAATTTTTTGAATCCTGTCACACGAATATCCGTCCCGGAACATCTGGAAGATAGCTTTTACCTTTTCCGCTTCTTCCGGGATGATATGTAATATCCCATCGTTCCTGTCGTACCTATATCCATAAGGTATCGTACCGCCACCCATCCACAGTCCACGCTTTATACGTTCCACCATACCGGCTCTTGTACGCATATAGATAACCTCACGTTCATACTGTCCCATGACCGCATTAACGCCCAACATCACACGATCCATCGGTGTCTCATTCCGCAAATCCTCTGTAGCTGATACCACTTCTACATTGTATTTCGGCAAAAGCTTACTCACAAGCGTAAGAGTATCTACAACATCACGGCTCATTCTATCAAGCTTATAGATGTATACTGCCTGTATTTCTCCAGCTTCTGCATCCTCCAGAAGTTTCTGTATGTTTGGCCTTTGAATATTGCTCCCGGAATATCCCCCGTCCACATACCATCTGGCTATCTTCACGCCCCTTTTCTTGGCAAGTTCATTTATCTTGTCTTCTTGGACATCAAGACCATACTTTTCGGTCTGTGCTTCTGTAGACACTCTCATATAACCTACATTTAATTTTTTCATGTCAATTCTCCTTTCAATCAAAAAAAAGAATTGACCAAGATTCTATCAAGGTCAATTCTAAAATATCACTTATTTTTTGTCAACTTTTCTGAAAGAATCCTTTTTACCGCTTTGCTATGGATTTCATAATTCGAAAGTTCTTCTTTTGTCACCTGTTTTCCGTTCACAAAGATTCTTACCATCCGCATCACTCCTTTTCGGTAGTATTCCCATGTTTATGCCTTTTTATTCCGAATAACCTTTCAGCCATCTTCCCATCGTCATGTTCTCCCCAAAGTATCCACCTGTACATTTCATCTAAGACTTTCCTCCGATATCCCTGGAAGTCTTTTCTTGCAATCGGTATCCAGTAACGCTTGCTTATATAGTCATATCCGATTCCTGTTATAAGTGAGAAGAACAATATACCAGACAAGTCATTATTTGCATTTTGACACCATTTCAGTAATTCAAGCTGATCGTTTCCACGCATCCTCTGGCATTCGTTCAACATCTTTTTTTCATCTTCTTCGCTTATGTAGTAGATGTCTTTATGTGCCCCTCTCAGATATTTGTCTCTTACTCCGGCCATTAATCAATCCCTTCCTTCTTGCATATCCTAATACATCGCTTTTGACCAAATAATAGTTTTTCTTTCTTTTTACCGTATTTTCCTTTGTTTTTTCTTCAAACGCATTCATCATTAAGTGCATCCTCTAACGCTTTTTTCTCTATTCATATCTGTCAACTACCTCTAGTTTCTTCAAGTCCTCGATAAGCCACGGTTCGAAATCTGACCATTTGACCATTGGAAAATCAACATTGAAGTGTCGATTCAAACTCAAACAACAATCACCAATCCAATTCCAATACTTTTCCCCTTTTCTTGGCTGTGTTTCATATACAAACACCTTGCCATTTTTATCTCTTGCAATGTATCTACGCTCTTCTCTGAAATACTCCAAAAACGCTCTATCTCTCTTACTAATCACTGGCTTTTCAATGTACTCCTGCTCTACCCACTCTCTTATTTCCTTTACACAATTAGGAGGTGCAAATAAGCATTCACTGCAAGCAATACTACCGCACTTTACTATACGTTCACTTCCTTTAGTTACTGCAATACTATCTCCACTACAAGCAACCTCCATGATCTCTTTTTCAAACTTCTCTTTATTCTTCATCTCTTCCACCCTCTTTCAACTTGTGTTTAATCTCTTCTTTTTCTTCCTCGTTAAGTGTTCCGCCATAAATCCAATATACCAAATCAAAACTTACAAATATGTCATTTCCTTCGAATCTAATATATTTAGGTTTCTTCCCAAAATGAACTTTCATCAATCTCACTCCCATTCACTTTTCACAATTTCAATGGCTCTATCCAGTCCATCTCCGTATCCGTCATAATACTGGCACGTATCCTCTTCACAGACAGCTATATCATCATCTGCCTTATCGGATAGTACTTGTAGCTTTTCGATAAGCTTATCCGCATCAATCAGTCTCATAACCGCTCTCCTTGTAAGGTTCCGGCAACGGCATCCATGCAATCACTTTCCCGTTGCCACATATAATACAATCGCATCTCCATTTACCGTCTCTTGTACAAGCCGGTGCAGCCGTCCTTTCACCGTTGCTATACTCTACCATCGCAATCACAGTAGCTGACATCTTCTCAAACATTCCTTTATCCCATTTATCAGTGCCTTTCCATCTTGCAAATATGCTGTCACGTTCTTCCGGCATCTTCTCACTGCATGGAATCCACTTTGGTTCCGCTAACTCTCCAATCTCTTCTGCCAGCTCATCCAGTTTTGCATGAATGAATTCCGATGGTACTCTTGTCAGCGTTCTAATGTCTTCTTGTATCTCTTTTAATGATCTTTTTCTACTCATAATTTGCCCCTTTCTTAATACCATTCAATTCCCGTTCCTGTATCTGCACCATCTTTTATCAATTGTTTAAAATCTTTGAACATTGCACAGTCCAAGCGTCCGCAATAACCGTAACAAATATCATCATCATGGTCCTTTATGATTCCATATACAGCTTTACAGTGTTCCGCATCAGCTTCTCCGTCACAATCACTTGTATATAAGAAATCAAGAATCTCAGAATATTTTCCATCGTACTTTTCATCCAGTTCCACGATTTTCTTGTCATATTCTTCAGAAAAGCCTTCGCTTTTGCTGATTAATACATATCTCCAATCGTTAAGTTTTTTATAATGCTCATAGATATCTGGCTCAGTTAACTCCGCTACTTTTTTACGAAGTCGGTAGAATCCAGAATAGCTCAAATCAATGCTGTGATTTTTGCTATTTATTGTCAATCCCATAACGTTCCCCCATCAATCATGTATATCCAGTACGGTAAGAAATCCGTCCATGTTATCGGCTACCGCTTTCTTATATTTCTCTTCGAACTTATCATCTTTGACAAATCCATTACCAGTCCACGATTCTCTGGCAATCGCTGATCCGTCTGGCAAAACGCATCCAAAGCATCCGAGCTCGTCCAGATTCAAGATGTCTTTCTGTCTTGCTCCGTCAACAAGAATGTATCCATCACGGTATCCCATATTCGGGAAATATGATTCTTCTGTATACGCAAATGGTACTTTTGCATTTCTTTTTAATTCGCTTAACAGTGCAGAATGGAACAGTCTTTCGTTTCTTGGATTGTTTTCCAAATACCCCCAGTTATAATGCTCTCTGTTTTTTGAATCGTCTCCATCTACTTTCAGTTTGAGGTAAGCACTGTATCTTCCACCAATCTTATACCAATCCCACGTAAACACCGGATATTCTATTTTTTTCTTCTCATCGTCCATATCTTCATCGTCTATCGAATCCCATTCATATGGTTCCATAATCTTTTGAATTTCCTTTTCTGTAGGTAATTGTTTAGTTAATAAATGTATACAGTAATGCATATTTTTCTTCCTTTCTCCTTAAAAATGGGTAAAAAAATACCAACCACCGAATACTGATGGTTGGTAGATGAAATTATGCTTCTTTATACCGTTTCAAATCTGATTCGTCTAGCTTTTCAAAAACAAATCCGCAATCAAGACATATATTCCTTTGCGTTTCAACCGACATTATATATGCAGGTTCTGTACAAGTTACATTCCCTTGAACGTTTACTTTTTCTGGAATTCGTTTTGTTAAGGCTGTACTTCCACTAATTCTTTCGGTATTTTCACTTTTACAAAATGGACATTTCATTGGCATTTTCCTCCCCGTATATTTTATACGGAAATTATACCATTCCAACCATCAATATTCAATTGTCAAGGTGCGGTAGCTGCTATTTTTAGCTGCTATTTTTAGCTGCTATTTTTAGCTGCTATTTTTAGCTGCTACTCTATTTTTCTTTGTACTTCTGCAAAATCTCTGTAATTGCTTTCATGTGTTCCGCTACTTCTGGCAAATCTTCATCACTGATTCTGGTCAATCCACCTTTTCGGAATATTTCAATATCCCATAAACTTTCCTTAAGCTGCACGAATTTTTCTGCCAATTCATTTTCTTTTTCAGCGTTGAAATTACATTCGTAAAACGTTTCATACCTGTCGTGATCTCCGAACTTATCTGTCACAAACTTTGTTCGCTTCGGAGTAATTCTGATGATTTTTGCCGGAGTAATTAGAGCGTGACGGAAGCCACATCTCCATCCGGCTTGGACGGTTCTCATAACGCCTACCACATCCCCAACTTTTAATGTGTCTTTGTCTATCTCTTTTAATTCAATGTACAATTTCATCACCTCGCTTCTATTCTTGCCCTTTCATATAACATCCCCAAAACGTCCCCGATCTCTTTCCGCTATGATGTCCGAATAATGGTTTCTGACCTATGGCTTTCCAAACTTTCTGCGCCTGAATATCCGTTTCCGCCCATTTAAAGATCAACACTCCATCTTCTTTCAGAACTCTCATACATTCTTTGAATCCATCATGTAACATTTCCGGCCAGTGTTCGTCCAGTCTTCCGTATTTCTTAGCCAGCCGGTTTTTCCGGCATATCTCAGATGTGGTGGATCAAACACAACCAAGGAAAACGATTCATCTTCAAACGGAAGATCTGTGAAGTCGCACTTTATATCCGGTTTCACGATGCATGTCCTCTCTGACTGTCCGTCTCCACTTTTCCAAATTCCGGTCAACTCTTCTTCTCGGATATCGCAATATACTGCTGCCGGATGCTCTTTGCTAAACCAGATCGTTCGTGATCCGCACGTTACATCAAGTATTTTCTTATCATCCATTTTCTTCACCTTCTGTGTAGCTTCTGCAAGTGGCTTTTTGCGGTCAAATATCGAACTGCCAAGATCTGACCAGTCAATATAATCTCCACAAGATTTCCATTTCTCAAATCCGATGCCATCTGCACTGTAAGTTTGCTCTGGCCATCTAATTTCTTTTCCATCTCTACGGAATACTGCATACCATCTCTTTCTTGTTGTCGGGGCTCCGTAGTCCGCAGCTACCAGCTCTCTCGTCTCAATATTGGTATATCCAGCTACGTACATCTTTTTCATAAATTTCCGGTATAGCTTTCCCTTTTTCTTTGGAATAGGTCTGCCTTTCTTGTTCAACTGCCCCCACTGACGTATTTCCTCAACATTTTCCATGATGATTACATCCGGCTTTACCGCTTTCGCATGGTTTACAATAGCCATCGGCAGCATTCTTATTTCTTGTTTTAAAGGCTTCTTTCCTTTGGCTTTGCTGAAATGTGTACAATCTGGACTCGCCCACATAAGAGCCACGTGCTGTCCTTTTACATATTTCTTCAAGTTGACCTTAAAAATATCTTCTGTAAGATGCAACGTATCCGGGTGGTTGGTCTTATGCATCAATATGGCGTCTGGATCATGGTTAATGGCAATGTCTACTGGTCTGCCGAGTGCCATTTCTATTCCTACGGATGCACCACCGCCACCGGCAAAGGCGTCTATAATTAAATCTTTCATATCTTCGAAAGGAGCCGATATATCTTTGCCCGGCCGGAGCTCCGTACTCCTTTCCGTAAATTACATATTGTTTCTAAGAATTACGTCTATATATCCAGTTTGCAGTTCATATGCCGGCATTACATCTTTTACCCATATAATCGCACCCTTTGGATGTTCGTACTTCCATTCTTCTTCCGTCAGTTTCACATTTCTTAGTACCCACGCATGAGGTCTTTTATACCTTTTCTTCAACTCTGAATAAGATATGTCAACACAGTGTTTTTCTCTTTCCTCAGACCAATCAGAACAGGATATTGGATATGTAGAGTCTATAATACATGTGCCTTTCACAAGGTTTGTCCCACTTTCCAGTAAATAGATCGGCTGTCCTATTTTCTTGGTATTACTACCTCTTATTTCAATAGTTTTCTTCCCACTAAGGATAAGATTTAACCATCTCTTTTTTACAATTAGTCCATCCATCATTTCACCTCGTTTGCTACCTTGAATCCCATCCTTGCCACATTCCTTAGATTCTCTCTTATCAGTGCCTTGTTCGTTATATGGTGCTTATTCAGCCAGTCATAGTCCTCGGCACATTCATGTTCATAACGTTCAGCTTCGTATTCATACTCCGCTTTCGCCACCTGTAAGCACTGAATCATGTAATCTATCTTTTCTCCTGTGTTCATGGTTACTCCTTTACCCGGCAGATTCTCTCTGCTACTGCATAAAACTTTCCTTCATGGTCTTCGCAATATTTTTTCAGCACTCTTTCCTGTGCTTCATCTTCTGATTCTCCGACTATTTCTTCCTCATGTACGCATTGCTTGTCTTCAATAATTCTGACAATGTAAATAAATTCCGTCTCAATCGGCTTTTTCTCATGGTCTGCTTTCCACTGTTTGAGAGATTCGATAACCTCTTCTGGATGATTGATTGCAAATTCTTCACAGCCACACTCTCCACTTTTTTCATAGACTGGACAAGCATAGCAATTGCTGTCTTTGCACACTTTTGCATACAGCCTAATAGCTTCTTCCGCACTCATTTCTTCTACAGATTCAAACATTTCATCTGTATAATACCCATATTCTTCATCTTCTTTGATGCGATAATAATCTTGGCAAACTTCCGAAATCGTTACTGACTTGCCTTTGTATTTCTTCATTTTTTCTGTAAATCCCCAATTCCCATATACTCCATCAACTACCAAACCGCTTATAACTCTCACCTTGTCTCCAGCCTTATATTTCACTTTCTATCCCTCCTAAACCAAAACTTTCGTTTCTTCTTTTTTCGCTTCTCTTTCTGCTTTTTAGACCACTCAGCAAGATATTGTTCCTGCTCCTGATCCTCTAGTTCCTGTCGTGTCACTTCATTACCTCTTTCATTAATTTTTCTATATAAATCCATGCTGGTCGCTTTCAACATTCAAAGATTGAAGAGGAAAAGATACAAACCGGGCGCACCCCGTAACTGCCGTAGTAGATACCGTAGCTGAAGTTACCGGACGGAGAAACAATCCGAATATAATTTGTATCATCATTGCATTTTGTGCTATCTGGCGTAAGTGTCCACCACCATTCACCTGTATTCGGCAGCAACTTTCGATATTTACGATATTCATCCATCGAAATAAGCGATACATAGTCTTCGCACGAACCATACTCTGTCTGACCGTCCGTAGATAATAAGTCACGTGTGAATTTGAGAAGTCCTCCTTCTCCAACTGCTTCTTCAATTTTTCTACGGAGTTCCGTATTAAGTTCCTGTCTCAAATCGCTGGAATCCCAATTGTTGCAGTCTGTATCAAATTCTCTACTTTTCCCATAAAATTCATCCGAAATTACCAAGTATCCTTTTTCAAGCTTGTCCAGCACCAGCCATTTAATTCCGGCAACTTCAATTGTCTTTCCAATTTCCGGTTTCTGGTATTTCTCTTTTAACTGCTCATAGGCTTCATTGAGCTTTTTCAGATTTTCTCCAAATTCTTTTAATGTCATCATGATTTATTCCTCCTCAACTTTGGATACAAAGATATTAGATTTTAAGATACAAACTGGGCGCACCCCGAAACAGTTGCTGCAGTAATAGTCGTTGACGACACCGGACGGAGAAACAACCGCTACTGAATACTCCCATCCTCTTTCTTTCGTGCTCCAAGATGTGCAAGTCCAGTACCAATCCGGTAGGTCTTTGTTTACAAGCAGATCATTGTATTCACGTGCTTCGTCAAATGTCAGAGGTCTTACCTTTGTCAAGAGTTTTCCAAATACTTCCTGTCCATCAACTGTTACTAATCCGGCTTCATTTGTGCAAATATTTTCTTTCCCAAATTCTTCAGAAAACTCATTGAGAATTTCGCCCTCGCACAGTTCTCTTAATGATGATTTCCTGTATTCCTTACAATCATCATCAAATTTCACATCTTCACGATATAAGTCTTCTGTAATAACTGCAGTGTAATTTTCTTTCTGTTCCAGTACAATGAATCTTCCGATACCTGTATCAAACTTTCCACCAACCGGAATGTCTTTCAGCATCACTTTGTTTTTCCGGTCTTCTTTTTCGATAGCTGCTACTAATTTCTTTGCTAATTCCAATACATTACTTTTGCTCATTATTCTTTTCCTCCTGTTTCTTTTTCCAATATTCATACGGATCCGCATAATGTGGTTTCCGTTTAAAATCCTCAATAGCCTGTTCCTGTCTTGTCACAAAGTCACATCCGAACAGCGTTCTTTTTTCTACGTCTTACTATTCTCCGCTTTTTCTTTGTTTCTCCAGGTAATTCAGCTTTAGCACTCGCCCAACTACAATCTGCCAAAGGGCAAATAAAACAGTTTGGATAAGTGCATCCATCCGGTTTTGCCATGTTTATTCCTCCTATGTGATAAGTTTCCTCGCTAGATCATTCATGTCATAGTTCCGGCCATCGAAATTATTGAATCCTTTTTTCTCTTGTCCGCTGTCCTCGTACTGTCCCTCAAAAACTTTCGTAAAGTTATTTGGCAACACGAACCAGTCGAATGTTATCTTCCAGTTCTTCACTTTTCCTTGTAAGTACTTGCTTTTCTTCACATTGTCCACTGCTTTCAAGACGTCATCCAATCCGTTGCTTTCTAGCCTTGCTTGCAAATTCTGATATCTCTTGGAAGTCTTTTCTATCTTCTTTACAGGTTTTATCCCGTATCTTTCCAAATCGTTCCAGGCTTTTATGACAGCTTCAACGGATCCATTGTCTTTCTCCGGTTTTTCTTCCTGTCTGGTCGGCTTTTCTTTTTTTTCATTCTTCTGTTCAGTCTGGTATCTTGCATAGTTATTCACCGTATATACGGTATATCGGTTTGTGGTTTTACATGTAATCTCACCTGTTTTTCTCAGATGCGAAAGTGCTGTCCTTAATTCGCTCTCAGACAACCCTGTTTCTTTCGAAAGAACGGATGTCGAAGAGACAAATGATCCTCTTTTGATCTCTTCTCCACGGAAGCTTGCATCTTTCCAGTTGGCTTTTAACAACATGTGTAAGAACAACCGACACGTCTTTATATCTGGATACCAGTCCCATTCCAGTATCTTTCTGCTAAGTTTTATGTAATTCTCGCTCACACCTCTTCAATATCCACCTCAATTCTCGGATTTTTCTTATCAACATAGAATTCATCCGTGAATCCCACTATGTTTTTCCATCCATCGTCCTGCAAGACTTTGGTATCTACTAATGCATCTTGGATACACTTTCGCCCGAATGCGCTTACATTATCCAAGTCACGTCTCTTGTCCGGCTCATACCATCGGTAGTGCATCCGTGCCTTTCTTGTTATTCGCAATCTTCCGAATTGCTCATATATAGCTTGCATCACACGGGATTCATTATCTTTCTTCATATCCGCACCCTTGTACCTGTTGGTATTCAGTGCCCGGATATAATCATTCATGTTGTTCAGTTTTCCCTTTATGATTAGTATGTAATGCATTGTATTCCCCCGCCATTTTCCAACTTTTAAACGTCTGCTTCATGCACCGCCTTTTAAAAAGGCTTGCCCTCGCCCTCGAAAGTTCTGTGCCTAAATACTCTTTCAGTGCTCTTTCGTCCTCTGGATCACCCGGTATCGGCCTGAATATTCCATATCCGACATTGATGATGCAATCTCCATTGCAGTTTTCTTTCTCTATCATTTTTCGTAGTCGTCGATCAACAACAGGGTTTGCCGGGCGTTGCATGGCGTTTCTATGTCCATCCGGTATTCGATTAAAATAGCTTTCTGCCGTCTCTCTATTCTTTCCCAACGCTTTTCTCCTTTCTGCCGGAGTGTGGCTTCTCCGGCCGTGATACAATATCTTGTGCTGTGCATATCGAATGGGTGAGATGATATGCGTTAGAACCTGTTAATAGTTCCTGTGCCACATGAATCTATGTTAATTAGTTACAACCTGTTCTTTCCGAACACCTGTATGAACTCTTTATCTGTATGTTCCGAAGAAGTTACACAAGCAAATAAATGAGTTAGATATCTGCATTCAAAAGCAAGAGATTAATACGGCAAAATCACTTTTTGATGTTTTATGCATTGACTTGTCCAATGTAGTAAAACAGAAGTAATGCCATTGCCAGATTTATTGACATCTGAGAACTGCAAGTCAAATATGGCACTCTCAAGAACAACCAGAACGGTTTTTCAAGTTTTAATACGATACATGCCACAATCGATGCAGTTATCCCGTATACCGTGCAAATAACCGATGCAGTTATCATTTTTGCTATCACCTCCCTGTTTGACTTTGTGTGATTATAATACCATACACAGTCATACTTGTCAACCTTTATTTTGTAAGAAAGTTTGACTTTGTATGACATATGTGATACTATACAATTGTAAGGAGGTGATAACATGGAAAATCGTTTGAAACTTCTGCGCAAAGAGCTGAAAATGTCACAAGAGGAATTTGCTAAAAAGGTGAATTTGACAAAGAATTACATTTCTTTGGTAGAAACTGGGAATAGATCTCTTGCAGACAGAACTGTAAAAGATATTTGCAGAATTTTTAATGTAAACGAAAATTGGTTACGTGGTGAAGATGCAGAAATGTTTTTGGAGAAATCCAAGAATGAGCAAATTGCAGATTTATTATCTGACATACTTTCAGCAGACGAAAAAAGTTTCAAAAAACAATTGATTTCAGCTTTGGCAAAGTTGGATGATGACGGATGGGACACTCTCGAAAAAATAATTGATTCTATTCCTAGGAAATAAGAAAAGGACAAGGGTAATGCGCAAACCCTTGTCCTTTTCTTATTATCCTATAAGTTTTTCTACGATGCGATGTATGATTTTAAGCACTTCTATATCATCGCATTGATTTATAAGCTTAGTTATTCTTTCTATGTACCAATTTCTTTCTTCGTCCACATAAATCCCTCCAATACACCGACACGTCATTCCAGTAGTGATTACCCACATTATAGAACATATGTTTTCTATCTGTCAATGTTTTCGCTGATAGCATCTTTTACCACAAGATAGATGTAACGCATTAGGCGTGGGTCACGGATTCCTTTTATCATCCGCTTGATTTCGTTTTCATAAGTATCAGTCCATGTTTTGTTGCTCTTGCTGTTCATTTCGTCCTTTCCCATTAGATTACCTCCTATCAATGGCTTGACAAGTGCCATTTTTGTTTTATAATGATACATTGTAATACTTAAATAAATTATAACTTAAAACCATAGTCAAGATGTTGGCTAAAATATCGTATTTTTCTTACAAAAAAGATGAAAAATAGCCAAGATATTAGCCTTTTCGACAGGATGTGACATAATGCTAACAAAAAATGAAATGTTGGATAACTTCGCACATAACATCGAAGAAGAGCGGAAAAGCCTTGATTTTACGCAAGTTCTCTTTTCTAAGATGCTGGGTGTGTCTGTGTCTACATACAAAAACATCGTTTCACGGAAGACTAATAATCTTGACGTTTTCTTAGCACTAAGGTTGTCGGAACTAACTCATAAATCTATCCCTGATCTCTTAGGGTATTCTTCTAAGGAATACGAGGTATTGGGAAAGTACAGGCAATTGACCGACAGACAACGTGCGTATATTCTTGGTAAGATGGATTATGAAATCTCTATGAAAGTATTGGAAACGGATCCCGAAAACATGTTGGATGTTCTATGCCCCACTGGTGAGATGGCTGACGGTATGATATTGGATTCTTCACACGAAGAACGGATATACTGCCCGGAATACATAAAAAAGTACGGTGAGACATTACATTGTGGCATAAAGATAACGAGCAACCACTTGCTCCCTGTATATGTAAAGGGTGATATCATCTGCATATCCAAAAGAGTGCCAAGAAACGGTGATACCGTGATTATTATACATAAAGAAACAGGACGTGCGTATATAAGGCGGTATGTGCAGAGAGGTAAGATAAAGTTAGTCCCGATCAACGGCTTCGGTGATGTCATAGAAGTTGATCCAAATAGTTTTGAAGACATGGAACAATGGGTAAGGTTTGGAGTTGTGATTGCGGTATTAAGAAGATAGCATACTATGTATGCGGAGGTACTTATATGCAGAATAAAAAGGTCTTGGAATTAGATAGCTTTTTCGGGAAACTTGTTGCTTGTGATGAATATGTAGAAATTATTCCTATGTATGTAACAGATTCTCGAAAACAAGGGAGAAAATTCTATTATCAAAACATTAGCGGTATAACATGCAAGGAACCAAGTGTTTGGTGGGGGCCTGGATATATACAATTTATAATTCCGGGAGAACAGGCCAAGCAAATAAAATGGATGGACAAAGGATGGAAGAAGACGGTTAAAAATGATCCAAATTCTTTACTTCTTTCGGTTATAGGAAAAGATTACAAAAAAAGATATAAAGAATTTATGGATTTTCTAAACAAAAAGATAAGTGAAAAACCAGAATCTACCGCAGAAGTTGCAAATGATCTAAATCAGCTAAAAGCATTAAAAGAACTTCTTGACTGTGGAGCAATCAATAAGAAAGAATTCGAAGAAAAGAAAAGAAAAATACTTAATAGAATATAATCATAGCATACTATATACTTCTTAAAAAGATAATAAGGAGCTGTTGAAATGCGTCCGAGCCAATATCATTACATAAAACGTGCTGTAACAAGAACTGCGTACAACCGAAAAATGCAGAAGAAACGTGCTAAAAAGCGCAAGAAAGAACTTAGGAAGAAAAACAGGCGAAAAAAGCTCTATACTTTTCAAAAGAATTTAGAGAAATCTTCTGGCCAACATGATTCTCCTGGTTTTAAAATTACATTGCTTGTATTGGCGGAAATTTTATTTGGAATATTAACGCTCTTTCAGACGATTAATTTTTTTGCAAACTGGACAAAGTATGTGAAAGAAAATGGTATAATTGGTACTATATTCTTATTCATAATAAACATAGCAATTTTTGGCGGGTTAACATATCTATTTTCATATTTGATAAAAGAAGACAAGAAAAAAGACACTGACACTTTGCAATTTGATAATTGTATATATCATCTTGCAAAAGAAAAATCTCTAACCGATCGTGCCAATGCTGTTCTTGAACATGAGTGCAAAACTCTTGTCGAAGACTTAAACAAATTGGATGTCGAAAGAAAAACTGTTTCAGAAAAAGAAATTAAGATAGATAATATAGAGATTCCATCTGAACATATTAACACAAGTGAGAAGCGGGATAATGAACATATAAAGGATTTTTCTACTGCTTTTGCTTCTCTGTGTGTTGCAAATTGTGAACTGGACAAAGAGCAAAATTATACAGACGATGTCACTGGAGGAAACGTAAAATATAACGAAAAACGATTTGATAATCTTACAAACGATTCTGTCATAAGTCAAATAGTATCAGATAAAAAAATCAAAGAAGTTTCTGATAAAATATTGCATGTGTATAGCGAAATTGGATTAATGGTTATGATAGATGGTTCATTATGTACGAATCAATATGTTGTTCTAAAATTAAAACCGATGCATGGGACCAGGATAAATGACGTAATTTCCATTCAAAGCTCTATCGAAAGCGTAATTGGAATGAAATCGCTAATGAATGTCATGTACAAAAAAGGATATATCGGAATTCTGCTTCCAATCTATCATTTTATAGAAAAAGAAAAAAATCCCACTACTGGCAAGTAATCAGTAGTGGGATTTTTAGTATTGTATGCAAAGTGTAATGCTCTTATATTATTTTACAACGCCGGATAAGAGCCAGTAGGTTGTGTCAAGTCCTACTTTTCTATCCGGTGTAAGTTCTCTGTTCCTCTGGAATACCTCTACGCACTTTCCGAGATAATCCGTCCATCCCTCATTGTAAGACAGCTTTGTAAAGCCATATACGTCTCTGAGTGTGCGTCTCAGCCATCTGATAGCCGTGATACAGTTGTGCGTCTGCCCTGCCCATAAGATATGCGTTTTGGCAAAATTCTGTGAGCCGACACCGAATTTATCATCAACAGACAGTGCGTTGGTATCAAACCCTTTGTTCATGGCTTTCTGCCATTCTCCAACACGGGAATTGTTAAGATAATACCTCTTGTCGCCTTTCCAGGATTCATCTACCGGTTTAGGTGCCGGTGCTACAGTTGGTTTCTGTACCGGAGTTACCGTACCGCCCAAATCCTTATAGACATAGTTCACGTCTACATTTCCAGGGATTCCAGGAATAGAGCCTTTCGATGTGTACTGCCACATATCAATTCCGTCTACTCCGGCAGATTTAGAGCCGTAAGATGCAATCCACAGAGAATATCCCCATGTCTGACCGATATAGTTCTTATACCAAGATGTAGATGCATAGATTCCGGCTTTATAGCCATGTGCTACCATTGCATCACAAAATGCTTTTGCATTGGCTTTTGCAACACCCTGTGTTCCCGGCTGTTCGCTGTCAAAATATACAGGCCATGCCGGAGAATGTCCTTTTAGAAGTCTTAATGTGTGGTTGACCTCTCCCTGTACTGCACCTGTAGTCTTTGCGTAAGAATACAGGTACACACCGTAAGGGATGCCAAGACGCTCACATTCAGATACATTTCTTAGCCATTTTTTATCATCCTGTCCGGTCTGATCTTGTCCATATCCACATCTAAGGATAGCACCTACAATGCCAGATGCTTTTACTTTCGCCCAGTCGATGTTTCCGTTATGTTCAGAAACATCGACTACCCTACTCAATATATCCCTCCTGTTTTAAATATTCTTTCGTTTCTGCAATTTCTGATGCATGATCTTTCACAAACTTTTCTGCATCTGCTTTTTCCATGCCATAGTGTTCTGCCAATTCGTCTGCGGTATAACCGTAGGCACAGCTTTTGACTACTTCGCAAATGGTTTCTTCGCTCATTTTCCCAATAATTACTTAATTTCCTTTCTATAAGATACTATAATTATGGAAAAAGTTCAGAAAAATATCGTCCCCGTATTTTTCTGAGTTAAATAAAAATATAGCATGCTCACCCTCTGTTAAAAGGTAAGAAACTCTTATATCTTTTCAGAGAAATGCAAAGTATAAGATAGAGCATACTGGATACATCCAGTTTGCAGTTGCTTTTTCGTCAACCGCCGGATATTGCAGAATTTATGTATATAATAGTTCCGGCAAAATCGTGTACAGAGAACAACTTAATCCAGCACCTATCCCGGATAACGAGGTAACTACTGGTCAGTTCCAAGTTTACAATGATTGGGAATTTTCGGCCGAATCTTATAATGCACGCCGAAGTATGCGCTTACTTATTAAGCGGATGGATACACATATTCCAACCTATAATTAACTCGCATTGGCCCCTCTCGATTTGCAGGATAGAAATACTGGAATATTTCACCCTTCCAGATTTCTGGGGCATAAAAATGCACTTCTTGTGCCTCATCGTCTCCATTGTACGTTTTTACGATAAGCCGTGGTGCAACATAATCGTCTCCGAACAAGCTTTTTAACTGTTCGGTAGAAAATATTTTTGCGTAACCAATGTTCATGGCTATATCGACGATCTTACTGCCAGATACCACCTTTACCAGACCGCCATATAGAGTGTATATTTGCTGTTCATCTGTATTTTTAATTATATTTTTATTTAACTCACTAGCATATTCAACGATAGTTTGGTTGTTTAGTTCTGTAAATCTCCAAGTAGATGCAATTCTTTTTTTAATGGAATCAAACAGAACTCCTAATTTCGTCCTGCTTGTTATTGGAGTAGAATCCTCTATGATAATATCATCTGTATCGTTCACTTCTGTGACTTGTGGAAGATCTTTTATGTATTTTCCGTATATTTTCTGCACTTTTAAATTTTCATTAGCCATTTGCATCATCCTCCTTTGCTACTGCTAATGTTTGCGTGGCCATGCTTTCAAGTTCTGAAATTCTTCGTTCAAGTTCATAGATATCGTCTTCTGTAAGTATTTTTTTTAAATTTACTCCATTATGCCAATAAGGTTGTGAACGACTTTGAATAACAATATTTGCATTAATATCACCAAATTTTAATTTTACTGAAACGCCAGATTCTTCGCTTTCTGTAGTTGCTTCAAACAAATTATAACTTGATTCATTTATTTCCCTTTTTAGGTTTCCCGTCATACTCCCTCCGGCTGTCGGGACATAAGGTTGTCCGGATCCGGAGAAAACTTCATTTGCCGGAAAGTTAACATCTGTTTCTCCGTTTACTTTTCTTTCACATCCACCGATCGTTACAGTTCTTTCTGCTCCCCATCGTTCTGTAGTAATTCCCTCTGTTCCGTCAAAATTTGTGCCATTAATTTTAATACTATTCTTCAAACTCGAAGCTTTTATGTTTGGGTTATAAGCCGAAGTGTATCATCGGAAACATTCCTGGCAATATACGCTTGGAACAAAATCCCTGAAACAATAACATTCTGGCATTTATCCGGCAATTTCATTGATTCATTTAATTTCATTTTCGGAACAGCAAACGACAGCGTATATGTACTTTCTGCCCCGGTTAAGAACTTTTGATAGTCCATGTGCTCAGAAATAATTGTTTCCCCGGTAGAATAAAATTTAATATTCCACCCAATACGGTTTTTTAGATCAATCATTGCATCTTCCGTCATGTTCGGCGTTTCATCGACTACCGTTTCCTCTGCCGGATACATTTCCCAATCTTCCGCAAGCATATCTTCTTGTGTTGGTGTCCAGTTTGGCTGAAAGCTTCCTTTTCTTGTGTAACTCATAATGCAGTCCGAGAATTGTTCATATTCTGGTGGAATCGGAAGAAACGTTTTTGTTGTTAAACCTTTGTTTCTCCCAATAAAAATAAACTGTCTTTTCCCATTAGAAAAGTTTTCTTTCCATACATTACGTGTAACTTTCTTTCCTTTTTTCATGCATTTTATGGCTTCTCCGAAGTTCATGCCTATACCACCCTTTCAATCTTATCATTTACTCTTTTACTCAATCTCTTGACTGTAGACACACTCACATTCATTTGTTCTGCACAGTCCTCTAAAGGCATAGCTTTAGCACGGAGCCGGAACAGTTTTAATTCATCCGATGTAAAGTTGCATTCTAACTCAAAATAGTCAAGTTCTGGTCGTGTAAAAGAGTATATTTTCATAATTCCTTTGGTTTCTTGTCCGTCATAGCATTTACAAGCTCTTCCCGAGTTTTTTTTAAACCCTCAATGTTATTTCCTGTGATTTTGTTTTCGATCAAATTAAACATACTTCTCATTAATAGATTCATATCATCCCTCGTATTCCTTATGTTCTTATAATCATTATCAAGTTTCTGATTAATCCCTGTGATAGATGTTTCAATGTTCGTTATTCGTTTTTCAATCTGTTCTATACGGTTGTCCTGTTTTTCTTTTGGTGCTTTCCATGATTTGTACCACCCGGAAAGCACCGCAACAGCACCACCGATAACAGATATAGCACCGCATATAGCAAGTATCTGTGTTATTAGTTCCATGTGTTACGCTCCATAATTCAATCCGATTCCGGCTTGCCTGTATATATCTTTTCGCATGCTCTCTTTCAGTTCCTCTACATCAATAGTGATTGTCGTGTTTTCTGCAACCTTTACATTTCTGTAATCATGAGCTTTTAATACAGGTGATGCCATATCTTCAATAATCGGTGAGATAACAGGAGTAAGATACGCTTCTTTCTCCAACCGCTTATTCTTGCACCTGTCCTTAAACGGACACTCTCTGCACATTTTTGCCATTCTTGTTAATCCACTCATTTTGCATCACCTTTCGCATTAAGATATCTCTGTGCTGCTTTTGCTGATCTCACAGCTTGTGACCTATCCCACTGTGCTACCCGTAGACGTTCCGAATATTCTTTAAGACCATTATCTTTGCAGAACTCACGGTATTGCTTGTTCTGCCGTCTGAGCACTGCCGACTTGCGGTCATACATCTGTTGCAATTCGAATTTAAGCTTATCATCTCCGCTTGAATCTATAGCAGTCTGCAAATTCTGAACCTCTCTCTTGCTGTTACGAATGCGTCTTTCCATAAGCCGTTGCTTTTTTGCACGCTCTTCCGCTTTGATATTGTCTTCACTCGACAGGTTGATATCTGCATACGGATTGTTTTCACCGTCACCGGATCCGAAAGAGTGTCGGCAGTTCACGCCACACAACCCTGTCACCGTTCCGTAGCCTGTTGATGTTCGGAAGTCCGGGAACCTCTTGTCTTTGCCTGTCCGGGAATAGAATTTTCCTTGCCACCAAAAGTGGTTCGTTGGATTGTTACCGCCATCACCAATTCGTGCACCCACATGTGCGGATACTAAGATGGTGTCCCATTCCAATTCTTCCATTCGCTTTAGTGCGATTGCTCCGGCGCACTGGCTTATCCCCGTGCGGACAGTCATCATTGTGGCTGATTCAATGCTCATTTCTCTGCCGGACGGATACGATACTTTAACGCCTTGCTTTATCATCCTGTCAACAGCATTTCTGACAGCTTGTGTATATGATACGGCACCGCTTGATGTCATGCGGTAAGCTGTGTCGACCTCTTTCAAAAACAACTTCTGTGCTTCATCTGCCGTTGTTCGTGTAAGGTTTCTCCATTCTCCGCACGTAGCGTTATAATCTCTTTCTAGTATTCTGAGCAATGCCGGAGATTGCAATAAGGGCGTAGGTGATAGTCCTACCGCCCTATATATCGTATCGTCTCTCTCGATAGCTTTTATACCAGCTTCCTCAAATGCGCTTTTAAGTTCTCTCTCTTGCTTTTTTGTTTTGTCAGCAATCTCTTTTTGTATGTCTTCCAATAAGTAGCCGGATTCCTGTAACACCTGTATCTGCCACCTGTCCGTAGCCGTAAGTAGATAATCTTCCCCACGACCTATACGCACCATTATGCGATCAACGATCATGTCCATGATGTTCTTGTGCATGTCCGATGTTATCTTTTCCGCACCATCGGTCACATGGAAGGTATATTCCGGCGTCAGCATTACTTATCCTTTCTGTTTGGAATCTTCGTTATCAGAAGCAGAAAAACGCAAATTACAATAATATTAATAGTACTTGTTGCCATGATTATTCATCCTTTCCAATCTGCTTAATAATCTGATTGACGTATGTACTAAGTCCGGCTACAAGAATTCCCTGTACAACAGCTGTAAACAATGCCATCGAAATACTCTGCATTCCAGACAAGTCACATGTCGCAATCACATATAGACCGCAAATAATAATTCCAACTGCACCGAGAAAAATAGGAATATCATTGTCTTTGATTCTTTTGGAACTTTTCATCCACATTCCCAAAAAATAAAGTGCGATAGATACTACCACCAGTTCTGGCTTGACGTAATTAATAATCTGTGTCATAATATCACTCCTTTTCTTCATTCTATATTTTTCTGTTTTCGCAAGCGTCCCCCTACTCATTCCCACTAGCCTTATAAGTACATTCCATATAACGGTTTGCATCGTTCTCCACGATGGTTGTGCCGGCATAAGTTACAAGATTCTAGTAGGCTTGAATCTCGGATTGTGTAAGATTTCGTTCAATTGGTTCTGCAAGAATATAATTTACTACAATAGGTTTTTCAGCGTCATACAATTCTTTTATATAATTTTTATAAGCAGTTTTTACTTCTTCGAGACCTGCATCATCGTTTACTCCAATAGTTGCCCAATTATTCTCTTTCCGACTAAATCCCCACTGCCCTGTAGTCCAAAAGTCTTCCATCTTTATACGCTTCATATCTTACTACATAATGCGTATCCGTATCTGGTGTGAAGCTTGCCCACTGGCCGGAGAACTGCGTGAACCACTGTTTTGTTTTGGTGTTGTAGAGTTTCATTTCGAATGAAACATCCGGATTGTTCGATGTGCATCCGATCATGATTTCTTTTCCTCTCCATCCAGCATATGTTCCGGTTATAACCGTTTCTGTACCGGCATCTGTGCCGATCGTCTTGGTATCTACTAACTTGCTGTTAAGGTCGTAGAGCTGGCACTGTACCAGATACTGTGCCTTGTCGATCGCAAGCGTAATCCAGTTGGATGCTGTCCATTCTACCAATGTGCTCCATTCCTGCTTCTGCAGATCGTATAAGAGCCACTTAAAACGTCCTTCTTTTGTTGGAAGTGAAAAATTGAATCCGATGTCCAGGGTCTCTTTGTTTTTCTTAAATACTGGCTCTCCGAGACCGTATGACGGTTCTGTGTGTATTCCAAAAGCACTAAGGATACCTTTTGCAAGATCATCCAGCTGTTCATTAAATATTTTTACATCTGCAGAAGATGTAATGAATCCGCATTCCACCAGGCGGTATCCATATCCTTTCCGGTATGCTCTGTTTGCATTTGCCAGATCAGCACGCGGAACAATGCTCTGTGCACGTCCCGGGAACATTGTGGATATAAAGCTTGCCAGTGCATTGTCATATCCATCTGCTGCCGGTCCTTCCTTAATAATGATGTGACCACCTCTAGCAGTCGCCCCTGCGCTGTCCATATGCAGCTCCACAATCTGCCAGTCTTTCGAAATATTCAGGGAGCTGATTCCCTTGTCTGCGTACCAGTTTCTGTTAATATCTGCAAGCGTTACATTACCTCCTCCGAGTTCTGCAATCTTCTTAGCAAGCATCCTTACTCTCTCTGCTTCTGTATATCCGTTTCCTACAGCTCCAGAATCTCCTGCTCCGTGTCCTGCGATCAAAAAAATGTGTGCCATGTTATATTATCCTTCCTGTGCGACGTCGCACATATCCATATATAGAGGACTATTACTCGTCCTCAGAATCTTTTTCGTCTTTTTCATCTATATTAATCCGTTCTTCCACCTGCGATCTAATATGTTTAACCAGTGGTTGCAGGAAAGCCGGAATATTTACTCCCATGTCCTGTATATTTTCCAAAATCGAAATAATTTCATTACAGATTAGCCACATCGCAACAATGCATGCGATCAGGAATGTAACCGGCACCGGCTTTCCAATGGTTGTGCCTGCTAATTAGTATTCAGCACTTCCTTGATTGCTTCTAGGTCATCCGTGGTCAATGCTGGATAATCTGCTGCAATGTCTTCAAAAACTTCTCCGTTCTTAATTCTGATGCGGAATGCTCTTACCATGATTTTTAATTTTAATGTGCTTAATGTCTTCATATTAGTTTTCTCCTCCTATTAAATCTGCCATCATTAAAACAAGGTCGTCTGTTGCACTTTCAAGTGTATCAGTACGCTGTTCTACTTTATCCAGTCGTTCCTCTTCGGTCGGTTGTGGATCTGGCATATCTGCCTGAAGCTTTTCTGCCTCGGCAATTTCCTCTAGTGTCATATCACGGTAGACCATTCCCATTACTGGTACTTCACGTGTGCGGTTTTCCTCATGCTCTTCGGAGATGAGTTTACCTTCGTTATCGTACTCGGCTGGGATGGTTACTGTGTAGGATTCTGTTCGTGTTCCTGTTTGTTTGTATTCTGTTGTTTTCATCTCTTAATCCCCCTCACTTTAATTACAGTATTGCATTCTGCAAAATACTGCGCCAGCTCTGCATTTGGTAACAAGAGATATGGAGCTTCCCGAAATTCTGTGTTCCAATATTTTTTATCTACAGCGAGTCCGTTTATATCCGTTTCAACTTGTGCATTGTTTGTGCGTATACTTTTTCCTATGCATGATTTTCCAGACGCATCTAAAGTGAACGTATTATACGCATATGAAGGGAATATAGACCATCCAACCGCATTTGCAATTCTAAGCCAGATAACCCCAGTGAGTCCTGTGGTCACTTTATATGTTTTTAAAAATGAAATCTCTAATATTCTGTAATCTGCAAATGACGGGAATACATATCGCAATGTTTCAGCATCCATCGTTATTTCTGCGATGTCTATCATATCTTGAGTGCTAAGCGCCCCCATTCTCTCTCTAGCACTTGCCTGTTCCTCGGCTGTCCATGCAGCACCTTTACCGTCACACATGGCGGCTTTAACGGCATAGTCGAGCAATGGAGATACAATCGGAAGACAATAATTTGACCTAGAATTAATTTCAGTCTTCCTCGCTGAAAATATTCGTATAAGACCAGTTTTTTCGTTAGCTTTCGTAAGGCCTCCCGTTGTTGCATAATAATCAATCGATACCACCCCCGGACTACTGTCTTTGATTAGTGGTATCTCCGCAACCCCATCCTGCACAATACTCTGCCCATTGATCTGGATGTCTTCCACGCCACTCGGCAATTCCATTTTTGCCAGCAACTTTTTCTTTGTATCGTCTGCATACATCAACAACTGGTTGCCTACCACTTCTGAATACCCTACCTTGGCAGCGATTTCTTTCTTAATCTCCGTATCATCGTATGGATTTTCCACATATGTAGTTTCTCCAGGATCTCCCTTCTCACCTTTTTCTCCAGGCGCTCCGTCCTTTCCGTTAAACTCCCCGCTTTCTTTCGCCTGTGCCAATGCATCATCTATCGCCTCCGGGAGTTTATCCTTGTCCAATTTTCCGCTGATATCCTGATGCTCTGCGAGGAATCCACTGTCATTCTCTAATTCAGAAGTTTTCGTTGGTACTTTCACATCTTCTGCTTCGAATACGGTAGGTTTTCCACTTTCATCAATTTCTTTGACAGCCAAAACCTGTCCAACTTTTGCTGTATCTGGTCTGGTTATCTTTTCAGACAAATCAAGATTCAAGTTATCCCGGATATTTTCTGCATCAGACGCCGCTTTCTCCGCCCGTTCTGCACTGGCATTAACAGCTTCAACAGTTTCGTGAAAGATGTTAGGCTCTGGCAATGGTTCTTCTGATGGGTTCTCTGGTTTTGTTCTGGATTTTACGCGCAATACAATTTCGTATTCTGTACTACCAGAAGTTTCATCTGTTAGATATATGTAGGCGTATATGCAATAATCATATGTGCGTCCATCGTTTTTCAACAGTTCATTTGGAATCTGGACTTCTGTCGCACCATCCACTGTGGTTCCAATTCTTGTAATCGTACTTCCACTCTTTTCATTCAAAGAGAACTGTATTTCTACAGCTTTAGGGAATTCCACGCCAGTGATTCGAAGTATCTGACCGTAGTCATGCTGCCAAAGTCCGGTGAATATTTCTTTGTAAGTCGATTCTAATTTGCATTCAATAATATTGTTCATCTTGTCACCACCTATTCTGTTACAGTTCCCGTTCCGGCATTATAGATGTATTTCTTGCGCGCCTTATCATACAAGCATAATGTTCCGTCAGACTTTTTAACCGGAATCATATCTGCTACCAGTGTGTCCCCGGAATAGATCTGTGCATAGTAGATCTTGCCTGTCACGCCCGTTCCAGCTGGTGCTCCGTTCTTGCTCATGTTTCCAAGATAATATGGACTGGACAGTGTGAATGCATCTATAGCGTCTGTAGTTACAGTTGTATCCCCAAATTGATAACTTACGCCCGTCTGGTTAATAATCCAGTCTCCGTTCCAATAGCTTGCCGGTTTTGCCGGACTATTCGCCGTTCCACGCACTGCATAAAAGTTATCTGTACAGGTGTAGCCGATTTTGTAGTTATCATCTCTCGCTCCGGCAATATAGGTTGTTCCGCTCTGTAAGTTCCATTTTGCTTTCGTGTTTGTGTTCTGATCCGGCATGATTTCTGTATCGAAATAACAATTGCCGTCCAGATTCAGACTTGCAAGCTCTGTATGACCTACCTCTGTGCTTGCATTAACTGTAACGTTGCACTGTGCTGTGTATCCACCATCTGCGGTAGTTACAGTTACGATCGCTGATCCGGCTGTCTTGGCTGTAACCTTTCCACCAGATACAGATACGTTGCTATTGTTGGAACTCCATGTCACGCTCTTGTTAGTTGCATCACTTGGCGATACGGTAGCTGTCAGCTGTGCAGATTCTCCGGCATTCAGTGTCAGTGTCGTCTGGTCGAGCTTAACACCCGTTACCGCTATAACGGTCGGTGCGACAGACGCTGTAGTATATCCTATTCCAAGATTTCTTAGTTTCTGGTCAATAACTGGGCTGTAAAATGTGCGATACCATGATTCTACTGGATGCACACCGTCACCTTTCTTGCTGTTTGGGCTGTAGGTATATTTGCTCTTATTCTTAGATGTCATAGCAATTTGAGAATTTTTTCTCATATCAAGGTATGGCATATTCCATTTATCACAGATTTCAATTGCTTTTGAATAGATACTGTCCACGTAAGAGTTGTCTTTTGCAAAGCTGTGTGGAATAATATATAATTTAACCGCCAGAGGATACCTGTCCATGATGTATTGTAATGAGCTTTCCAATGCTCCACAGAATGTACTGGTATCATAGGTTGCATCATAGCCAGCCGTGATAGAGCCGATCGAGATACCATTATTCTTATCATTAACTCCACCATCAAAAATGATTGCATCCGCAGCACCCGTATACGATGTGATCTGGTTAACAATCGGTGTATGTGACGGATTGGATGTCACTGCCATATTAGCACCAGACTCTGCCTTATTAATCCACACAGCATCCGTATACTTTTCTTTTAATGGCTGGATGATTCCTGTTCCCTCTTTCCATCCCCAGCCAGCAACAATGCTATCGCCAAATGCTACTATTGTCTTGTTTTTATACGGATTTTTAATGGAACCAAACAGCGTTCCTAGCTTGACTCTGCTTGTTATCGGAGTAGAATCCTCTATGATAATATCATCTGTATCGTTCACTTCTGCGGCTTGTGGAAGATCTTTTATGCGTATTCCATATATTTTCTGCGCTTTTAAATTTTCATTAGGCATTTGCATCATCCTCCTTTGCTCTCTCAAATTCTGTCTCCGTTCCGGCTGTTAGTGTTTTCTGTATTACATCTTTCATTTTTACTCCTCCCCGAATAATCCACTGTCTGGTTTGTTTTGCTCCTGTGCTTCTTTTATCATTGCTTTTGCTTCGCTTTCTGTCATGCTCTCAAATTTCACGAAATACATCCATGCCGGAACCTTGCCCTGTAAAACATAGTTCCACCACCGTGCACGATCATCCTCTAAGTTGTATACAAGGTCTTCAAAATCGCATGCTGTTTGGTAGTTCGTTACCGGGATAGTTCCGTTTGCTGTGCCGACCGCATACAGTATATAGATGATTCTGTGCAGTACTCCATCGTGGTTCTTTCCGTCCAAAATGTTTCTGAATGCCTGGATGGTATGAAGTGTACGCCTATCGTCAGATTCTACCTGTGTTGCTGTCTGTATGCCTTGATTCTGATCAAAAGAGAAATATCCGTTTGAAAATCCGCATTTATATCCGATGATGGACAGGTAGAAGTTAATAGCACTCACTCTATCTGTTACAAGTAAAGTAGGCACATGTTCATGAATGGTATTGTCTTCATTTATCCCTTGTTCCAATCCGCTCACAAATCTTGGTAGCTCGATCCCCTGTGCGTTTGCGAATTGTATAGCAGACTGCGATACAAATGTCATGTGTTGACTGTCTTCCTGTTCGTCTCCCATCTTGCTAAGGGCAATATCCAACCACCTCAATTCTTCGATGCATTCCGAAAACGCCGGAACAGTCAGTGGAGATTCCTTGTCAATCGCATTTGCGTAAGGATTTCGCCAGTAGACAAACAGTGGATATTCTAACCCATGTACGTACACTTCCGGCTCAATGTCTTTCCACTCATCCACCCTGTCAAGCGTGATCTCTGTCCCGATCATATCTTTGTTGTCCGATTTAAAAGCCTTCTGTCTGTTGTGTTCTTCTACCAGTCTCTTATTCTTTGCAATAAGTTCCTGTACTTCGCACAGTGCCCGTTCTCCGACAACCTTTGCGTTTTCTACCTCTTTTTGCAGATACTCATTCTTTTCGTTCAGCTTTTCGTTTTCTTCTTTGAGTTCGTTTGCTCTTCTCATAATCGGAGCAATGTCGCTCTCTTGTATTACATCTGCCGGAATTATCGTCTTTTCTCCAATCATTCTTTCACCGCCCTCCATATATCATTTAAACAATTTACAATCTCTATCTGTGATGCTGTTCGGAGAATTTCATAATCATAATATTTCCATTCCCCGTTTTTCTTTCGCTCTAATACTCTGGTAGATAGGATGTGCATGGTAATAAGTCTATTTTGCTCCACGGAATAAAACTGACTTGTCCCCATCTTTATAACTAATCTTTTTTGCAGTATTGCTTTCTGTAACTTCTTGGCAATGCTATTAAGATTTGCCACACTATCTACCTCCCAGCATTAAACCATGCATTTACCACACCAAATATCATTTTCTGCTGATTCTCATAATTCATATTTTCTTTGTACATAAAAAATAACACCTCCCACGATAATTACACCTTACCGTCAGAAGTGCTATTTCATTGTCCCCGTTATTTAGTTTTATTTCTATTTTGATACTTATATTTTACCATAAAATGCACATTTTTTCAATGTTTGGTTGCTCTATGTTCATTTCTTTGATATTGACTTTTTATCTTTTTTAGATTAATATATATCTATCAGCAATCTTTGTTGATTCTCACGGCTCCATGATTTTCGTGAGTGTCGTTCCAGTCAATGGTGGAACGTTGAGTTGAAAGATGTTAGAATTTAAGAAGAAATTCAGAATCTAGGTATAGCTTTTAGCTATGCCTTTTTTCTTTCATATTCTTTTACCCATTTCTTGTATTATTCCGGCAATTCTTCTTGATCCTTTAAAATCTTATATGCCCAAGAATCACCCTCGTAAATCATGAATTGTAATGTGTGAATAATTTTCTGAGACGCAATGTACCCAGGCGCTATCGTTGGCATCCCGTCCAATTGCTTCGGTGTTACCATAAATAATTTCGTTTGATCTGCCGGATTGCGAATCCCCTTAGGGTACTTGTCTGGTATATAATCTGGTTCTCCTGTAATTCCGCAAATACCATTCTTCTCGAGTGTAGAAATATAATAATCTCTCCACTGCGTGCTTATAGTTCCTCTATCCATTAATCCGGCATAGACTACTTCATCCCTATATCTCGAATTAAAAAGCATATGTGTCTCTTCCTTGGTTAACACAGAAAATATTATCATAAGTTTTTCCTCTGATGTATCTAATTTTTCAGAAACTGGTTTGATATCATAGCGTATAGTTCTTTTGCTCAAGTATTGATATGTGCTCTTCGCTACCGGGTCATCTACGCTTTCTATATATTTCCTCAACTGCTCCATATATGCTGTATGACGGTTTTTATATTGTGGATAGTCTCCGCATACATATGACATATTGTCGTGAATCGGGTGTGGCGCTATCCCAGATGTCCTACTTTCTGAATTGATCGTACACGGGATGGAGCACCTTTCGTTCTTCGTTGCTGTTGCTCCAATGAAATTTCCATATGCATCTATCAAAACTCTGACATCTGGTCTTATTCTGATATGTGCAATCGGAATAACGCTTTCCACTCCAAGTATTTCATATTGTTTTAAAATTTCGTTCCATTCGCTCATTTTTCCCACTTTATGCAATTTCAATCACTTCTGCTTCTTCAACAATTACTTCGTTTTCGTCATTCCCATAAGAGTAAGAATCCCCACCGATTATTACAATGTTGTTTCCATCGTAGATAGATGATTCTTCAATAGCTCTTTCGATTATCTCTTTTGCTTCTTCTGCATCATCAGTGTCAATCAGTTCAAACATTGCGTATCCACATATGCCGTCCATTTCCTCTGGTTCTTCTGTGTCATATGAACTGCACTCATATTCTTCATTCCACTCAAAGCTGTTTCTGCAAATGTCACCAATTTTATATTCTTCATCCGGGCAGCAATGGCGAATTGCTACCACACTATAATCATTTTCTTTAATTGTTTCTAAGATTTTTTCTACATTCATCATTGTTCTTACCTCCTATAATGTGTTCCTCTCTTAACTGTCTTTATTATATCATAGTGGTGTCCACTAGTCAATAGTTTTCATTTATTTTTCTTTATAGTTATCACACCGTCTTTTTCTTCTAGGACAACACTTCTATCCTCTTCCGTAACGCCTAGTGCCTTTATCATCCCTACCGGAATAGAAATCCGGTAGTTTTTCGTGTTCTTGCCGGATGTTCCGCCGGCTTTGTTTATCATTACGTTTCTGCTTACTTTCTCCATTGCTATCTCCCGAAATTAACTACTTCAAATTTACGTGTTCGCTTTTGTCCCAACAAATATATTTTTTTACCATGTTCAAAAATAAAATGTGACAAAAATCCGGCTTTCTGCTTCGTGGTTTATAAGTTTCAATTGAGACTTTAGCAAAATCACTGTTTCCAATTTTATCAACAGCAATTATTTTTATTCGCCATTTTGAATCTACTGCTCCATATTCAATCATAGCATTTTTTAATTGATCCTGTAACCCCATATTCTTCCCCCACTTTTTATGCTATCGTTGATTTCGGGATCCATGCTTTCCATCCCTTATAACTCCCTACCACATCACCAGTCGAAAGGACAACTTCTACTGCCTTTTCGCTTTCTTTCAATACCTCAATAACTTTTACGACAACATATCCATTCTCTGATATAACCATTCCATTTTCATCTCTGCTATAGATATCAATATATGAGTTATATCTTTCAGCGGTGTTTTGTATTTTATCAATAACCCATTCTTTTACTTTTACATATCCTGTTGTCATCTTTTTACCTCCTGTGTTATGCTCCTTTATTAACTGTCTTTATTATAACATAGTGGTGTCCACTAGTCAAGTAAAAAATAAAAAGATTTCAATTGTTTTCAAAATCTTTTTCTCTTAATCTATATATTTACATTTTACAGGTCCGTCTTTATTTTTCTTAATCATCTAATAGAATCTTGGTCTTTTCTTCCTTTTCTCCACTTCCTACCGCTGTTGGTACTGCATAGGTGGAAAATTTTACCTCTAATTCTGTGTTAAAATTATTAACCGCCTTAATCAGTCCGATACACCCAATCTGGAACAGATCATCCGGGTTCTCCCCGCTTGCCCCAAATCGTCTTATCACGCTCAGGACAAGTCGTAAATTTCCTTTAATGTACTCTTCTTTCGCTTCCCGGTCTCCTTCTTTGATGCGTACAAACAAAGCTTCCTTCTCCTCTTCATTCAGGATAGGAAGCTTTGCCGTATTCACACCACATATTTCTACCTTTCCCTGTGCCATTACAGACCTCCTGTCAGAATCTCATCCATCAGTTTCTATTAAGATGATGCTCCTTATCGCACAGGCTTATGCGGTTTCTTATCAAATAAAAAAAATTTTACTCCTTGACATCTGGCAGATTCTGCGTTATCTATCCCACTTATCTGCCAGATTCTGGATCTGGGTCTCGAACTTGGCCATATCTTTATTCGCCAGGCCTTCATTCTTATACACAACGTTCAGCAAACGCTTTGCAGCTGCCACCAGACGATTAAATGCGGATGCACTCTTAAGCTTACTCGGTTTCTCATCTGATTTTTTCGGAATCTTCTGTCCGATCGTTATAATCTCATTTGCTGCGAGGTCTACCGTTCCACCTGAATATGGTGCGAATGCCGGACAACCGAATGTATCTTCTACCAATTTTGCAAAATGATCTGTCACTGTATCTTCCCCATGCACAACCATTACGCGGTCTGGTATTTTTTCAAATCCCCTGATCCAGTCCAAAAGACCATTCATATCTGCATGTCCGCTGATTCCTTTCAATACCTCGATTCTGGCATTGACCGTGATATTCTCTCCAAACAGCTTTACACTCTCTGCACCCTCAATCAGTTTTCTTCCAAGCGTTCCGACTGCCTGATATCCCACAAAACAGATCGTGCATTCCGGACGCCACAGATTGTGCTTCAAATGATGCCGGATCCGTCCTGCTTCGCACATACCGGATGCAGACAGGATAACTTTCGGTTTTGTATCAAAGTTGATCTGTCTGGACTCATCACTGGTAATCGTCGTCTTCAGCCCCCGGAACAGCAGAGGATTGATCCCCTGATTTACCAATTCCATTGCTTCCTCATCAAAACATCCTTTGACATTTTTATTAAACACATTCGTAGCTTCGATTGCAAGCGGACTGTCCACATATACTTCAAATCCTGGAAATTCCGGAAGCAGATTCTTTTCTTTGATCTCACGGATAAAGTACAAAATCTCCTGCGTACGTCCAACCGCAAAAGAAGGAATCACCACATTGCCGCCTTTTTGGAATGTCTCTCTCAAAATCCTTGTAAACTCTCCCACATAATCTGGAATATCCTCACCATGTGTACGGTCTCCGTATGTAGATTCGATCACCAGATAGTCTGCCTCTTTTACTAACTGGGGATCTTTAATGATCGGCTGATTGACATTTCCCACATCTCCGGAAAATACAACCTTCTTTGAGACATCTCCTTCGGTTATCCATACTTCAATGCTTGCCGATCCAAGCAGATGCCCCACATCATTGAATCTTACTTCAATTCCGTCACACAACGTAATCTTCTGTCCGTAATCTACCGGTGCCAGAAGCTTCGTTGCGGCATCTGCGTCTGCAACCGTATAAATCGGTTCGTATTCCGGTTCTCCGCTTCTTCTTGCCTTCCTGTTTCTCCATTCCGCTTCAAATTCCTGAATATGTGCGCTGTCACGAAGCATAATATCACAAAGATCTGCCGTTGCAAATGTGGTGATGATCTCCCCGGAAAATCCTTTTTTCACCAGAAGCGGAATATTTCCGGAATGATCAATATGTGCATGTGTCAGAAGAATGTAATCTACATCTCCCGGTGCAACCGGAAGTTCCTGATTCTCGTAAAGATCCGGTCCCTGCTCCATTCCACAGTCAATCAAGATATTCTTTCCGCATGCTTCAAGAAGATGACAGCTTCCAGTCACTTCATGGGCTGCTCCAAAAAAACTAAGCCTCATATGACCAACCCCTTTTTCTTTTTATTGTAGCACATTTTCAGGAATACTTCACCATTTCCCGGCGCAATCTTTGCATAATCTTTTTCTCTAATCTGGATATGTAAGACTGGGAAATACCAAGCATATCTGCCACCTCTTTCTGTGTCTTTTCTTCTCCGTCGGCTGTCCCCAGACCGAACCTCATCCGGATGATCATCTGTTCCCTTCCTGACAGGCGGCTGATTGCTTTGATCAGTACTTTCTTCTCTGCATCATTTTCCAGATCCTTATAGACAGCATCTTCCTCTGTTCCCAAAATGTCCGACAACAGCAGTTCATTTCCATCCCAGTCGACGTTTAAAGGCTCATCAATCGACACTTCCATCTTGGTCTTACTATTTCTCCTCAGATACATCAGAATCTCATTTTCAATACATCTGGATGCATACGTTGCAAGTTTGATATTCTTATCTGGATCAAACGTATTAATTGCTTTTATCAACCCAATTGTACCTATAGAAATCAAATCCTCAACTCCTACTCCGGTATTATCAAATTTCTTTGCAATATACACAACCAGACGAAGATTGTGTTCAATCAGCATTTTTCTTGCCTGTTCATCATTCTCTGTCCCCAGTCCCCGTATTGCTTTTCTTTCTTCCTCTGTTTCCAATGGTGCCGGAAGAATATCTGATCCTCCTATATAATGAATGTCTTTTTTGTCCGAAAAAAAGAGAGACCGGAAATCCGGAATAACTTTCAATTTAAACTGATGTGGAACTGCCACTTTTATCACCATTTTTCTTTCCTCCTGTCAATATATCTGGATTGATAATCATCTGATAATTTTCTGAACCTAATTCTTCTTCACTTACTGCCACTAATGGATGTTCCACATTTATCTTGTTTCCATCCCGTATGATCTGCATCTTATCCAACCGGAACGCCGGCATCACACCCTCTTTTTTCCCGATGGAATGATAAGAAATATATCTGAATCGTTCCGGTTTCTTTTCCTCTGTCAGTCTTCTTACAGATGCTCTGTCTATAATACTGACAGGATCATTACTGATCGTATCACTCAATGTATTCCCTGTATCTATCAGTCCTCTCAGTCTGTCATTTTTTTCTCCAAAAAACACTTCGACTTCACAGTAACGATTTCCTTTCTCTGAAAAGAATAAAATGATTTTCCAGATTACCGACACGAGGTAGTAACTGATTACAGCCAGTAAAAAGAACATACTTCCCCGCCTTATATACTGTTGAACGAACTGGAACACACCTCCCAGCAGAAATGACTCTATATACAAGAGCACCCATCCTCTGAACAATTCCCGGCCCCATTTTATTCCAAGGCCGGCCTTCATCATTACTACATTAATGACTCCATGAAATACTACAAATCTTAATACCGGTGTTTTCCTGAATATGACAATTGCAATACATGTCATCGCGGCTCCAGTTGCTGCTCCTGCAAAAACCCTTCCATACCCCGCCGGACAGGCAAGTAATTTCTTCAGAAGGATCAAAAGAATCGCATCCATTGTAAAATTCACCATAAAAAACACATCTACATATAATTCATAGTACACATCAGGCCTTCTTTCTCTTTCCGTGCACAGAAATAAATTTGTTGTTTTAAACAAGTAACATTATATAAATTTTTTCAAAAGGATTTTGTCAGATACTGTATGTGATTCCGTTTTTCGTTCGACAGCTCTCGTAACCCTGCGAACATATTAGTAAAACTAAGATACACAAAAAAAGACCGTATACAAGTCAGCTCACGCCAACCTGTGTACGATCTTTCTTATATAGTAATGTATGTAAGAGAAACTGCCTGCGGCATATTCTCTGTATTCTAAGTAGTACTATTCTTTATGTGATTATTTTTTAAAGAAATCAGGAATTTTAATTGACTGTTCTTTCACCTTGCTTGTAGGTGTTCTAGGTGTATCCAGTGTAGGAGTGGTTCCACCCATTGGACGTCTTGTTGCAGTTCCCGTTGTCTCTCTCTGTGTTGTTGTTCCGAAATCAAGTCTTGGTGATACCGGACGTTCTGCCTGCGGTGTACGTACTGCTTGCTGCTGTCCATACATTGCACTGCTCTGACGTACTGGTCTCTCATATGCAGATGCATGTCCTTGCTGACCATGTGGCATCGCAGATGTTCTTCCTTGATTTTCCAGTCTTGATTTTAATTTTGAAGCACTTCCGCCAACATTATGAAGTCCTGTAGCAATTACAGTAATTGTAGCTTCGTCTGCTCTGGAATCATCATACATTGCACCAAAAATGATGTTCGCATCTTCTCCGGCAAGTTCCTGTACATATTCTGCTGCATCGGATGCATCCATAAGTGTGATATCACCGGATACATTGATGATGACATGAGATGCTCCGGCAATAGTTGTCTCCAGAAGCGGACTGGCAACAGCCTGTTTTACAGCTTCCAGTGCTTTATCATCACCACGTCCCTGACCGATACCAATGTGGGCAATTCCCTTATCTGTCATAACTGTCTGTACATCTGCAAAGTCAAGGTTAATCAGTGAAGGTACATTGATCAGGTCTGTGATTCCCTGAATACCCTGCTGTAACACTTCGTCAGCTTTCTTCAAAGCTTCCGGCATTGTTGTACGTCTGTCTACAACTTCCAGCAGTTTATCATTCGGGATTACGATCAGTGTATCTACACTTTCTTTTAATTTTTCAATTCCTGCAAGGGCATTGTTCATACGTGTCTTTGACTCAAAACGGAAAGGCTTTGTTACAACACCAACTGTTAATGCTCCCTGTTCTTTTGCAATGCGGGCAACAACCGGTGTAGCACCTGTTCCTGTTCCGCCGCCCATACCACAAGTTACAAATACCATGTCAGCACCTTTCAGTGCTGCTGATACTTCTTCTGCACTTTCTTCTGCAGCTTTCTCACCAATCTCTGGTCTTGCACCAGCTCCCAGACCTTTTGTGATCTTATCACCGATTTGCATCAATGTCGGAGCTTTACACAGCTGAAGTGCCTGTTTATCTGTATTGATCGCTATAAATTCAACACCGGCAATCTGCTCATCAATCATTCGGTTTACTGCGTTATTACCGCCTCCACCGACTCCAACAACAATTATTTTTGCCGCTGCTTCTGATTCATTTGTTTTAATTTCTAGCAAGGGTTTCTCCTCCTTTGTTATCCTTATTATATATTATACATCCCATTGATAGAGCAAGTGAGATGAACTCAGTTTGCTATATATAGTATATAATATAGACTTTCGTGTAAAATATCAATAGAATTTCTCTAATTTTTCTAATTTTCTTGTGAAATTTCTTTCATCTCAAAAGTAATCGTAGTGTTATTCTCTGAATAGGTCTCCAAATGCAGGATTCCCTCTTTATCACCAAGCTTTTTTAAGATCGGCTTGATCTGAGCAATCTGTTCACCAGATACCTGGCTTCCCAGACAGGCACTTACATTTCCAAATTTCATATAGATCTGCTGCTGTTTTACCGTCACATTTTCCGGATATATCCCATATTTCTGACTTTCTGCACATGCTTCCAGTATTTCATTAAATTTTGTCTGATTTGATGTTCGGATCTGCTTATACAGTTTGCCTGATTTTATCTTCACTCCCTCTACAACCGGTATCTGCGCATCTTTTACTGAAGATTGTTTTACCACAAGTCCACTCTGATCAAAATAACTATAGGTTGTTCCGGTTTTCACGCACCCGGTAATTGCCTTTTCTTTTACCGTAATCTGCAGTGTCCACGGATTTTTCATTCTGACTTTTAAAGAATCCAGACATTTCGGTACGGTTCCTTTTCCCATAGAATATTTTGCAACTACATATAAAGAATTATCCGACAGCTTATCATTCTGCACGCAATTCACAATCTCCTGACTGTCACAGTACTCATTTCCGCTTACTTCTATTTCTTGAATATAGAACAGCAAAATACCTCCGATAATGATGATCGCTGCTGCCAGCAGCAGAACAATCACTGCATATACATGATGCTTTTTTCCATTCTTCTTGTTCCCTTGTTTTTTCTTTGGCCTCTGGTTTCCCATATATGATTCAAACTTCCTTTCATCCACATGTATATTATTTTACCAAACATGACACATTCAACACAAGCCCCATTTCAAAAAGCAGGAACATAACCGAAGTTCCTCCATAACTGATGAATGGCAATGTAATTCCCGTATTCGGTATGGTATTTGTCACAACCGCAATATTAAGAATTACCTGTATCATCATGTGTGCCATTGCGCCGGATGCGATCAAAGCTCCCTCCAGATCGGGTGCATGAGATGCAATAATAAAAAAGCGCCATATCAGGATGAAAAATAATAACATTACAAATACTGCCCCGATCAATCCCATTTCCTCACAGATAATAGAAAATATCATATCATTCTGCGCTTCCGGTACAAATCCGAGTTTCTGGATACTGCTTCCAAGTCCCCTGCCAAACAATCCTCCTGATCCGATTGCATACAGCCCCTGAAGTGTCTGATAGCCTTTCTCATATTTTTCCGGATGCTGCCAGATCTGCAGCCGTTCAAGCCGGTAACTTTCCATAGCAAGAAATATCCCCATAAATGCACACCCCAGACACACCATCCACGCAAATTGCCCATACTTCGGACTTGCGACAAATACCAGGATGACTGCTATTCCCAGAATAATAACCGCTGTGCTCAAATTGCTCGCCCCAACCAGACCTACAATTGGCAGCACACTGATAACAATCTTGCAGACTGTTGAAAATTTCCACATTTTTTCTGCATTTCTTAGTATGATATATGTCAGGAACAGAATCACCGCAACCTTTGCAAATTCCGATGGCTGAAAAGAAAATGGTCCAAAAGACAACCATCTTTTGGACCCATTGTATTCTTCTCCGAACAACATTACCAGTACTCCGAGCAAAATAGATAACAGATATCCCGGAACTGCCCACTTTTTCCAGATATGATAGTCTATATTCGCTATACACCACATACCCATAATCCCGAGAAGCGTTGCAAATACCTGTTTTTTCAGATAATAAAACGTATCCTGGAATTTTATCTCTCCATTATATGCACTTGTGCTGTAGAGAATCACAAGACCAGTTACGATAATGATTGCCAGTACTAATATCAGAACTCTGTCACATTTTTTCTGTTCCGTTTGTTCTGACTGCCACGAATACTTCAACTCGTTCACTCCTTATAAGGAATTTACAATCTCTTTGAACTTCTCTCCGCGTACTTCGTAACTTGGGAACATATCCCAGCTTGCACATGCCGGTGAAAGCAGAACCGCTTCTCCCTCTTTTGCAATCTTCGCTGCCGTGAGCACTGCTTCTTCAAATGAATCTACAAACATATAATCAGTAAATCCGCACTTTTCAGCGTCAGCAGCAATTTTTTCTCTGGTATCCCCAAGAAGAATCAGTTTTTTTACTTTTCCGTCAAAACTTTCTATCCACTCTGTATATTCAGAGCCTTTATCATATCCGCCGCCGATCAGAACAGTCGGACGCTTCATTGCCTGGATTCCTTTGATCGCAGCATCCGGATTGGTTCCTTTTGAATCGTTATAATATGTAACTCCATTCTTCTCTGTTACATATTCAATACGATGCTCCACACCCCCAAACGCTTTCACACTTTCACGGATCACTCCTACAGGAACTCCGTAAACTGCTGCCATCGCACATGCCGCCATAACATTCTCGTGATTGTGTGTTCCAAGAATCTGCAGTTCATCTACATGGCAGATCGTCTCTTTTACACCTTCATAATTGTAGATGATATTTCCCTCTTCCAGATATATTCCCTCTTCCAGTTTACGCTGACTGCTGAAATATAGAACTCTGGCTTTTACTTCATTGCCAAATTCCCTTGTCAGTTTGTCTTCATAATTCAGGATACAGTAGTCTTCTTCTGTCTGATTCTTTGCAATATTCTTCTTTGCATTCACATACGCTTCCATCGTATGATGCCGGTTCAGATGATCCGGTGTAAAATTAAGAATTGCACTGACCCTCGGACGGAATTCAACAATACTTTCCAACTGGAAACTGCTCATCTCCGCAACCGTAATCGAATTCTCTGTCATATCTTCTACTGCAGTTGTGTACGGTGTTCCAATGTTTCCAACAACAAATACATCATCCTGATAATTCTTCATAATCTCACCAAGAAGTGTAGTTGTAGTCGTCTTGCCGTTCGTTCCTGTAATAGCAAGAACATCGCCTTTTCCAAACTGATAAGCAAGCTCCACCTCTCCGATAACCGTAATTCCCTGCTTACGCATCTTTTCGATCACCGGAAGGTCTGTCGGAACTCCCGGACTTAATACAGTCATATCAAGTTCTGCAAGGATTTCTTCAGGAAACTCACCGATTATGATCTTTGCATTGCTGTCTGCACCGGACTGCTGTCTTACTTTTTCTTCCATAAGCTGCTTATTTCCATCATACAGTACGACTTCCGCTCCCTGTCTTTCCAGAATCTTTCCAGCTCCGATTCCACTGATCCCAAGACCAAATACAAGTACTTTTTTTCCTTTTACTTCCATGTTATCCTCCTACATAGCCATCAGTGCGATCAGGCATAAAATTGCTGTGATAATCGAAAATACTGCAACAACTCTTGTCTCTGACCATCCGCACAGTTCAAAATGATGATGTATCGGCGCCATCTTAAAGATTCTTTTACCGCCGGTCTTTTTAAAATATGTTACCTGGATCATAACGGATAATACTTCTACCAGATAGATAAATCCAACAATGATGATGAAAATCGGCATCTGGAGCATATATGCTGCGGATGCTACAAATCCTCCCAGCGCCAGGGAACCCGTATCCCCCATAAACACACTTGCCGGATATACATTAAACAGCAGAAATCCAAGGAGTGCTCCCACCACCGCACAGGTAATCGGCTCAATTCCGCTTTTTGTTCCAATTGCGACAACCGTAAAGAATGTTGCAACCAAAACCGTAACACTGGATGCCAGGCCGTCCAGTCCATCTGTAAAATTCACACCATTTACGGTTCCGATCACTACAAAGAACATCAATGGAATTGCCAGCCATCCAATGTTCAGATATCTTCCCCCACTAAAAGGAATCAGCATTGTAAGTGGAACCCCTGCAAATTTCACCATATAAAATGCAAAGATTGCTGTTACCACGATCTGAAGTGCCATCTTCTGCTTTGGATATAATCCGTCCGAACGTTTCATTACAACTTTCAGATAATCATCCAAAAATCCGATCAGACCAAATCCAAGTGTCAAAAACAGGATCGGAATGATCTTCGGATAACGTCCGATATAAATAACGGAAGTGATCACAACCGCCAACAGGATCATTACGCCTCCCATCGTCGGAGTTCCTGCTTTCTTCAAATGAGACTGCACTCCATCTTCTCTCTCCGTCTGATCCATCTTAAGTCTTCTGAGTACAGGTATCACAAGAGGACCAAGAATCACACTTAACACAAATGAAATCAATACCGGAATAAACACCTTATAATCCATAATCCACCTCTTTAATTCTTTTGTTATTCAGTTAATCTCTAACTTTACCTAGTATACTGCATTTCCAATTGTTTTTCAATGCCAAGATAAGGCAATATATTTTCGAAAATATTACCGATTACCGGAGCTGCGATCGTACCTCCGTAATAGATTCCTTGCGGATCATAGATCACACACATTCCCAGGATCTCCGGATCATCTGCCGGGGCAAATCCCACAAAAGAAGATATGTACTTGTTCGCACTTCTCGGTAATGTCTGGGAGGTCGCCGTCTTGCCTCCGATTCTGTATCCTTCCACATACGCATTCTTTCCGGATCCTTCAGAAACGACACTTTCCAGAAGTATCCTCATAGTTTCAGATGTCTTTTCCGAAACAATATGCTTTTTTTCACTATAGTGAAATTCTTTCGTTACTTTCCCGTCTTCATTCAGGATCTCCGTTCCAAAGTGCGGCGTCACTCTCTTTCCCCCATTGATCAGTGCACTTACTGTCGCTGCAAGCTGGATTGGTGTAATCTGGAACGACTGTCCAAAACTGATCGTAGCCAGTTCTACCTGTCCGATATTTTCCTTTTTATGCATGATCGTCCCTGCTTCTCCCGGGATATCTACCCCCGTCAGATTCATCAGACCAAACTTATGAAAATAATCGCAAAATCTATCGACTCCGATACGAAGTCCCAGTTCTATAAATACCGGATTGCATGAATTCTGTATACCCTGCACAAAGTTCTCCGTACCATGCCCTCCCACCTTATGACACCGTATCCTGCGGTCTTCTACCATTTTATATCCGGGACATTGAAACTGATCTGTAAGACGGACTACCCCTTCTTCCAGGCCTGCAGATGCTGTAATGATCTTAAATGTGCTCCCCGGCTCATAGGTATCGTTGATACATCCGTTTCTCCACATCTGATTCAGAGCATCCTGCTTCTGCTCATCCGTCATATTTTCATCCGACTCTTCTTCCGTATTCAGCTCAAACGGCCGGTTCAGATTGAATTCTGGAACGTTTACCATCGCATATATTTCCCCGTTCTGAGGATTCATAAGAAGAATTGCCGTTTTTTCCGCCTGCTTTTCCTGCCGCACTTTTTCCGCCATCTGCATAGCATACTTCTGCATATTATAATCCAGACTGATCTTTAATGTATTCCCTGCCACTGGCTCTTTTCTGTCTTCTGCGACACCATCCAGTTCGATTCCTCTTGCATCTGTTGTTGTCAGGATCTTACCGTCAACACCTTTCAGATATTTATCATATTTTACCTCAAGTCCGATGATTCCCTGATTGTCAGCTCCGGTAAACCCCAATACTTTAGAGGCAAGCGCATCATATGGATAAAATCTTTTAAAATCTTCATCTACTTTTACTCCTGCCATCCCCAGATTTCGGATCTTATCTCCCGTTTTTTTATCCACATTTGATTTTATCCTTTCTATGGATGATATCTTTTCCACACGTTTGCGCACCTCACTGCTATTCATTTCAAGAAGTTCCGATAAGTTATCAATGACTGTTTCCGCTTCCCTGATCTGACTATGTATCACAGAAATTGTACATACCGTCCGGTTTGTTGCCAAAACTTTCCCATTCCTGTCAAGGATTTCTCCTCTCGCAGCCTTAATGTCACGTTCCCTCTCATGCAGATCTTCCGCTTTTTTCTGATAATATTCTGCATCAAATACCATAAGATAGGTCAGTCTTCCGATCAAAACAAATATCATCGCAAAGGCTCCGGCGAATACCACCAGTATTTTTCTTTTATGAAATGTTTTGTTTTTCATAATAAAAAATCCTCATAGAAGTTTTTCTTATAATTTATGAAAACTTCTATGAGGTTATGAATTCCATATACTTTTACAGTTATTCCTGTGCTGTCTGTGTTGTTGTCTCTTCTGCGGATGTTTCTATAGTATCAGACGCACCGTCTTTTTTCTCTACTCCAAGATAAGGGAATATATCTGTCATGATCTGTGATGCAAGCTGTGTTGCATAACCACTGTTTGCCTGAACAGCCGAGTTTGGCTCATCAATGACAACATACACCATAACCTGTGGATTTTCCTGTGGTGCATATCCGATGAAAGAAACAAGATATTTTCCATTTCCACGAGGCAGCTTCTCGGCTGTACCGGTCTTACCTCCGACAGCATACCCCTCTACCGCCGCACTCGCACCGGTTCCTTCCTCAACAACTCCCTGCATATAATCCTTAATGATATCACTGGTCTCTTTTGAAATTGTTTTCTTAACCAGCACCGGATCTTTGTTCTCTGTAACATTTCCATTTTCATCCTGAATCTGCTTTACAACATGCGGCTCATAATAATTGCCGCCATTGAGCAGCGAACAGAAAGATGCCGCCATCTGAGTCATTGTAACATTAAAATTCTGCCCAAATGCATTTGTCGCCAGACTGGCCGGATCCATAGTCGCCGGTGTATACAACAGTCCGCTCGTCTCTCCCTCTCCCGGAAGATCGATTCCTGTATATTCTCCGAACCCAAACAATCTTTGATACCTGCAGAATTCTTCTGTTCCGATACTTGCACCGATCTGCATCAGTGCAACGTTGCACGAATTCTCCAAAGCCTGTTTCAACGTCTCCGGCCCGTGTCCTGATCTGTTACTACAGTGAATGTCATGATCTCCCACGTGCAATACACCGCCGCAGACATAATTCTCATTTCCTGTAAGATCTCCAAGTTCAAGACCTGCCGATATGGTAAATGGTTTGAATGTCGATCCCGGTTCATACGTATTGCTGACACAATAATTATTCCAAAGATCATTCAGTATATTCAGCTTTTCTTTATCCGTCATCTTTTTCAGCTGTGCTTTTGTATAATACTTTGTCAGATCTCTTGGATGATTCAGATCATAATTCGGATACGAAGCTTCTGCAAGAATCTCTCCATTCTGAGGATTCATCACGATCACTCCGGTATTCTTACTTCCTTCTCCCTCTGTCTCTTCATCCTTGTGTTCTTCGTTAAATGCAAGTATATGCTGTTCTACAATACTCTGCACCTGAAGATCAATTGTTGATACAACAGTGCTTCCATTATCCGGTTCCTTCACAGTTCTTTCAAATCCAGAACTTTCATCCAGATACCCATACTCCCTGCCATCTGTTCCATTCAGAATGGAATTATATGATGCCTCTATTCCATTACTTCCTACATTTCCATTCGTTGTAAATCCGATTACATCACTTGCCAGTGTTTTATACGGATATTGCCTTGTATAATCTTCCTCCAGCCATACGCCCTGCACATTAGGATTATGCTTCGTATCTGCTGTAATCTTCTCAAATTCCTGAGCCTTTGCATAGCTGACTCCTTTTTTCAGGACAATATACCGGCTGTTCGGATTCTTCTTCACCTGAGTACGGATTGCTTTCTTCTTCAAACTGAAGCACTCTGCCAATACTTTTACTGTCGGATTCATATACTTTTTGTTACTTGTTATCACTTTGGCATCGACTACAACATTATATACTCTCTCACTTGTCGCAAGTTTCGTACCGTTACGGTCTACGATATCTCCACGTTTAAATGGAATCGTACGGTTATTATACTGTTGTTGATCCAGCACGACTTTGGTATATTTTTCTCCTTTCGAAGCATTGATATAAGTAATCCACCCTATCAAGAAAACAAAAGCTAGTATGATTACTCCAAAGAGCATTACTAGCTTTCTCTGCATAAGGCCTGAAATTTTTTTCTTAAAGAAATTTTTCTTCTTTCTTGCCATATTTCCACCTATTTCTTATTCTTGTCTGACTGAGCAAGTACACCATTTTCCGGAATATTTTCATACTGTTTTACATAGTCTGAAGCAGGATTATCATATTCCACAATCTGATCAGCCGCAGCATATGTCATGCCAAGTTGATTGATCGCTCTTTCCCGGATCTCGTCAAGATTGACAGAATCCACTACTGCGTTATATTTTGTCGTATTTTCCTCTTTCAGATCCGCCAGTTCTTCCTGTAATGCAGTGACATGTTTGGATCTTCGAGTCAGTTCCGACTGTAAGCGTACATAATTAACGCACAATAACAGCACAACAGTTGCTGCAACTGCGAGAAAAATCACATAAGCTGCATTCATATGCAGTGCACGATTTCTGTTCTTCTGCACCTGTCTGCTTACTTTCTTTTTTGGTTTTGCAGATGATTTTCTTCTTCGCGGTTCATATTCCGGCTTGGTAACTATATTACCATACATATAAGCCTGTCTGCTTCCATACTGCATGGAACGATATCCACCGGACTGGCGTCTATCGCTTGCATAAGATCTTCTTGCTGCCATCTACGCCACTCCTTTCTGTCTGATCACATATCATTCTTCATTAAGAACGCTCAAATATTCTGAGTTTCGCACTTTTAGAACGACTGTTATACTCTAATTCTTCTTCACTTGGAAGAATCGGCTTTCTGGTAACAACACGCCCTTTAGAAACATTGCCACATACACACACAGGAAAATCCGGAGGGCAGGTGCATGGATTCTCATTTTTCTTAAATGCACTCTTTACAATCCGGTCTTCCAGCGAATGGAATGTAATAATACACAATCTTCCACCCGGGTTTAGTATTTCAATCATGTCATCCAGAGAATTTTTCAATACTTCTAATTCTCTGTTCAGTTCAATCCGAATAGCCTGAAATGTTCTCTTTGCAGGATGTCCGGATTTTTTCTGATATTTCATTGGTATTGAAGCTCTGATAATCTCTGTCAGCTGCCCCGTTGTTTCAATCGGACTTTTCCCGCGTGCCGCCACGATATGTTTTGCAATATTTTTTGCAAACTTATCCTCCCCGTAGTCTCTGATCACGCGGTACAAATCCATCTCTGAGTAATCATTGACGATGTCTCTGGCAGTCATCTTCTGACGTCTGTCCATTCTCATATCCAGAGGTGCATCTTCGCGATAGGAAAATCCCCGATCTGCCGTATCTAACTGATAAGAAGATACGCCCAGATCAAGTACGATTCCATCGACCTTGTCAATTCCCTGTTCTTGAAGCTTCGACTTCATATCACAATAATTGCTTCGGATTATTGTGACCTTCTCCCCGAAGTCTTTTAATCGGATGCCTGCAGCTTCGATTGCTGCTTCATCCTGGTCTATTCCTATAATACTCCCTTTTTCACCGAGACGCCTGCACACCTCGTATGCATGTCCGCCTCCACCAAGCGTTCCGTCTACATAGATACCATCCGGCTTGATGTTTAATCCTTCAATTGTCTCATTCAGTAATACTGATTTGTGTTCGAATCCCATATCTTCTCCCTCTAGATACTGAATCCGTTTTCTTCCATATCAGATGCAATATCTTCAATGTTAAGTTCCACTTCAGCATTCTTTTCATCCCATCTTGCCTTATCCCAGATCTCGGCACGCTTCCCCATACCGATGAATACAACTTCTTTATCCAGATGTGCAAATGTACGCAGTACAGAAGGGATTAGAGTTCTGCCTTGCTTATCAAGGTCGCCGTCCGCTGCACTTCCCTGAAAGAAATATGCAAACGCACGTGCTTTTTTGTCAGTGGTGGTTGGCAATGCATTAAGTTTTTCTTCAAAAGTGTTCCATTCTGCTTCCGGATATACGTACAGACAATTCTCCATTCCTTTTGTAATGACGAAATGCTCCCCTAAATCGTCACGAAACTTGGCCGGAATGATCAGCCGCCCTTTGGCATCAATATTATGACTGTACTCTCCTTTCAGCATAGAATTCTCCTTTTCCCGGTGGTATCTTCTGAAGTTCTTCCGGTAAAATCAGTTATTCTTCCTTTCCGGCTTCATCCATTTTCATACCACTTTGTTCCACTTTTCACCACTTTCTACCACTTGAACCCATTGTAAACTACTTTTTTACTGTTTTCAAGCCCTTTAGGGAAATTAAGAGAATTTTAAGGCAAAAAAATAGTGAACAGGATTTTTCCTGTTCACTCGCATTTTTCTTTCTTCTTCTCTATTCGGCCGACGTTCCGTTATCTGACAAAGACTGACTGAGACTTGCTATTGCAGAATAATCAACCGTTACTTCCTGCTTCGGCTGTTTTGACTCATATATATTATATATAGAAAAACCTGCCATTCCTATCAGTGCTGCTGCAACGATACATGCCACACCTCTGCGCAGATAGCTTTGTATCTTTTCTTTTTTCATCTGCTTTTTCCGGTTTTTCTTCGCTTCTTTATATTTATCTACTTTTGCCTGACTCATAGTTCTTTTGCTCCTTTTTTTCCGATGTATCTATTCTACCACACTCCATCGGATTATACAACTACAATCACGCCTCCGTCAGCTGCATACATACTACTGATCCCCGCAGTATCTACAATAATAATATCTTTGAATCCTGCTTTTTCAAGAAGCATATTTTTCACTGTCTCTGCGCGTTCTCTGCAATTGCAGTGAGAAATCGCAAGTATCTTCTCTTACGGGTTATTACGATCAGCAATTAGTTGTTCTCCCAGTCTGTAAAACT
>OHAU01000178.1_pt1 | contig 92591 bp, 76 predicted proteins | sample 1577181 | NCBI WGS metagenome assembly OHAU01 (sample SAMEA3541472, study PRJEB24748) | human gut metagenome | biome: human gut; feature: human-associated habitat; material: faeces | place: China | collected 2012
CCGCCAGCGTTCATCCTGAGCCAGGATCAAACTCTCTGATAAAATGTTTGATTCATTTACTCAAGACAACCGTTTGGCTATCTCTCGTTTTTACTGCTTTTGGTTTGTTTAAACCGTTCTTTAAATGTAAAGAAATTTTCGAGAATCGTATGTGTTTCACTGTTTAGTTATCAAGGTTTGTTGTGTCTGCCTCTCAGACAGCTCGCTTATTTTATCTCATTCTCAACTGTTTGTCAAGAACTTTTTTTAATTTTTTCGAAGTATTCAATCTCCGGAAAAATTAAAACGGAGAAGGAGGGATTTGAACCCTCGCGCCGCGTTAACGACCTACTCCCTTTCCAGGGGAGCCCCTTCGGCCAGCTTGGGTACTTCTCCAAATTGCCCTACTTACTAAGTAGTTCTGATATTCATCTCTGTCGTTCTCAGCGACAGATGATATTATATCTCGTATATTTTATATTGTCAAGTACTTTTTTAACTTTTTTAAAAAGTTTTTATTTTGTATTTGACAAGCGGAGAGAGTGGGATTCGAACCCACGCGCCCTTGCGGACAAACGGTTTTCAAGACCGCCTCGTTATGACCACTTCGATATCTCTCCATATAATGTTTTTCAACATTTTTTGTGCTGTTTTGTCAGCGCATGTTGTATTCTATCACCAAATATCCCCCCTGTCAATAACAAATTTGATATTTTTTTCAAAAAATTGGACATATAGCTTCAATTTCTGCTATATGTCCATATTTACTGGGATTTTCACCCGGTTCTACTCTCTGTTTTCCTTCAAAAATGCCTCCGCAACCACCAGATCTTCCGGCGTTGTGATCTTGATATTGCGATAAGAACCTTCTGAAAAGCGGATTTTCACCCCTGTCTCATGTTCTGCTACCATGGCATCATCTGTGATTCCGGTCATTTCCTTCTGCCGAATACTGGTATATGCGCCATAGATCAGCGAGTACTGAAAGATCTGCGGAGTCTGGACGATCCATACACTGCTGCGATCCGGAGTTTCACTGACATTCCCATCCTCATCTGCGATCTTAACTGTATCCTTGGAAGGCATGCCTGTAACACTGGCACCTGTCTGTGCCGCTGCCATAAGTCCTCTTTCAATGATCCCATGATCAATAAACGGTCTGGCACCGTCATGGATCAGTACATACTCTGTGTCTTTACACGCACAAAGTCCTTCATAAACGGAATCGTACCGTTCTTTTCCGCCGGATACTACAGCAGAAACCTTTGTAAAACCATATTTTTTCACGATTTCTTCTCTGCACCAGGAAACATACTCTTCCCCTATTACCAGGATCACATCCCTGATCAACGGACTTTCCTGGAAACAGCGCAGAGAATAACAGAGCACCGGCATCCCGTCAAGCTCTATAAACTGCTTCTGTATTTTACTGTGCATTCTCTTTCCCTGACCTGCTGCCAGAACAATAGCTGTATTTCTGCACTCTCCCATGATCAATTACCCCGGATTCTTTTATCTTTCGCCAAGCTTCAGGTTCGGAACCGCATTCAGATCCCAGCTGTGGCGTGTTCCCCTGATATATTCATAGTAAGCTGCCACTCCGATCATCGCTGCGTTATCCGTACAGAAGATCGGTGACGGACGGTAAAATTTGTATCCATGTTCTGTACACGCTTTTTCCATAGCAGTGCGAAGTGCTCCATTGGAAGCAACACCTCCTGCAATAGCAACCTTTTTCATGCCAAAATCAGCTGCTGCCTGCATGGTATGCTCTACCAGTACATCAACAACCGCCTTCTGGAAGGATGCTGCGATATCTGCACGGTTTACTTCCTCACCTTTCATTTTTGCCCCGTTTAAATAATTAAGAACTGCAGACTTCACGCCGCTGAAGCTGAAATCATATGGATTTTCACCGATTTTTGCACGTGGAAACTCAATAGCATACGGATTTCCTTCCTTTGCCAGCCTGTCGATCTTCGGACCTCCTGGATATCCGAGCCCAATGGCACGTGCAACCTTATCAAATGCCTCTCCTGCCGCATCGTCTCTGGTTCGGCCCAGGATCTCAAACTGACCGTAATCCTTCACAATAACAAGATGGGTGTGTCCACCGGATACAATGGCACAGAGAAACGGCGGTTCCAGATCCGGATGCTCAATATAGTTGGCAGAAACATGTCCTTCTATATGATGCACGCCTACCAGCGGCAAGTTTCTTGCATAGGCAATAGCCTTGGCTTCTGCCACACCTACAAGAAGTGCACCGACAAGCCCCGGTCCATAGGTTACACCGATAGCATCAATATCATCCAGAGTGACGTTTGCCTCGTCCAGTGCTTCCTGGATGACCTGATTGATCCTTTCTATATGATTTCTGGAGGCGATCTCCGGTACAACACCTCCATACAGTTTATGGATCTCGATCTGTGAAGAAATCACATTTGATAAGACAGTCCTTCCGTTTTTTACAACGGAGGCTGCTGTTTCATCACAGGAGCTCTCAATACCAAGAATTAATGTATCTTTCATTTTTTTCAGTCCTCTTCAAAATTCAGTTCCACACTCTTCCCGTCTTTTCCCGGCCATGCCTTCGGAAAGATCTCACGTACTGTATCCATGTAATCATCCGGACGTACCAGAGAAGGGCTGTAATGGGTCAGCCACATTTCCCCCACTTCCGCATCACGGGCAAGAGTAGCCGCTTCACGAAACGTCATGTGTTTGTAGCCTTTTGCCTTTTCGATCTTGTCATCTTCACCGTACATTCCCTCACAGATAAAAAGATCGGAGTCTTTTGCATTACGTAAAATAGACTCTGTCGGTCTGGTATCTGTGGTATAGGTAAGCTTGATCCCTTTTCTCGGCGGACCAAGCACCATATCCGGTGTGTAGATCCTTCCTTCATCCTCAACGGTCTGTCCCTTCTGCAGCGGATTCCAGAATTTCAGCGGGATCTCATGCTCTCTGGCACTGTCAGGAGAAAATTTTCCCTGGCGCAGGATCTCAAGGGTATATCCATAGCATGTAACATTATGGTTCACCCGAAATGCAGTGATCCGGTAACCATTCAGTTCCAGAACTTCCTCCGGTTTCGTGATCTCGATAAATTTAATTTCAAAGGGCAGCTCCGGTGCGATCACACGAAGTGCGCTTACCACACGTTCCAGTCCTCTTGGGCCTACCAGAGTCAGCGGTTCTGTGCGGTCTGCATTTCCCATAGTCAGAAGGAGTCCCGGAAGTCCGCTGATATGATCCCCATGATAATGGGTAAAACAGATCACATCAATAGGCTTGAAGCTCCAGCCCTTTTCTTTAATGGCCACCTGGGTGCCTTCCCCGCAATCGATCATCAGACTGCTGCCGTTATAACGGGTCATCAGCGCGGTAAGCCATCTGCGTGGCAGCGGCATCATTCCTCCGCAGCCAAGTAAACAAACATCTAACATATTTTTCCTCTTTTCCTGTTCTGTGGCAAAGTTTAGCATACTTATCCCGTACAGACAAGTACCTCTCCCGGGTAGGCCTATTCAGAAACTGCAGTGCGTGTCATAAGAACAGCATCCTCTGTGGGATCTGTATAGTATCCCTTTCGCAGGCCATCCCGCACAAATCCCTGACGTTCATAAAGCCGGATCGCAGTCTCATTTCCTGCCCGGACCTCCAGATGGATCATGGTGATCCCACGCTCTTCTGCCAGACGGATCATGCTTTCCATAAGGAAATTTCCGATTCCCTCTCTCTGACGGTCTCTGCGGACAGCCACATTGGTCACATCCCCCTCATCCAGCACCGTAAGAAGACCGCAATATCCCAGGATCCGGTCCTTTTCTTCCACAACAAGAAACATCCCATTCTCTTTCATAAGAAATGTCAGAAATCCCTCTTTTGTCCAGGGGACTGAAAAAAGCTCCTCTTCGATCTCCATAACCTGATCCAGGTCATCCACAAGCATTTCTCTTAAGATCATGCGTTTTCCCCTTCTGATCCTTTTTTCAATTTCTGGGCACGCTCCCGCTCAGCCTGTGAGACGCGGAGATAATCCGGTTTGTGCTCAGCCGCTGTCTCGGTTCTGCCTTCTTTATAATAAAGGATACCTAGTGCACCTACAGCACCTGCTCTCTGTCTGGAAAGATGGGCCGGTGCAAAAGAAAACGGTACAGTAAGTATATCTGCGATGGTATTTTTAAATACCGGGACTCCGTCTCCGAGAAATGTTACGGCTTCTCCCATATCATTCAGCATGGAAAGAAGCTCCTCGATTCCCACTGCCATCTGATCCTTTACCGTCATGAGCCTGTGATCTTCGTAACGGTAGATTCCCGTATAAACCTGCTTTCTTCTAGCATCCATGATCGGACAGATCAGCCCGTTTACATCATAGAGATTATAGGCCAGTGCCTCCACTGTCGGAATCCCGACCAGTGGTTTGTCAAGGGCAAGTCCAAGTCCCTTGGCTGTAGCAGAGCCAATACGGAGTCCGGTGAAAGAGCCCGGTCCCTTGGCTACCGCAATAGCGTCAATAGTCTTCAGATCCAGCTCTGTCATCTTCACGATCTCATCCAGCATGGGAAGAAGAGTCTGGGAATGTGTTTTCTTGTAATTAACTGTATATTCCGCTACCAGTGTATCGTCCTCCACAACGGCTACAGATGCCACGATTCCGGAACTGTCCAGTGCCAAAACTCTCATTCTGTCTTTTCTCCTCTCTCCTCAATGGTGATCTTTCTGTATTCAAAACCCTTCTCAAGATCTTTTTCAATGGTAACTTCGATCCTTTTTTCCGGCAGGATCTCCTCAATGAGCTCCGCCCATTCGATCAGACAGATTCCCTGCCCGAAAAAATAATCATCGTATCCGATCTCTTCCATCTCTTCCAGATCCCCGATACGATATACATCAAAATGATAAAATGGCAGACGTCCGCCTTCATATTCCTGGATAATGGTAAATGTAGGGCTGTTTACAGGTTCTGTAATTCCAAGACCTGCTGCCACTCCCTGTGTAAACACGGTTTTTCCAACTCCGAGATCGCCTGTCAGTGTGTAGATTTGTCCCGGTTTCGCATTCATTCCGATCGTTCTTCCGACCTCGAATGTTTCCTCAGGATCATGCGTTTCTATGACCATATTTTCCACCTTTTTCTTGCACAATTATTCTTTGCATATTATAATAGAGCGAACAGCGAAATACAATACTTTTTGAAAAGGAGTGCGAAAACTATGGCAAATCCTATCGTTACCATCACAATGGATAATGGCGATGTAATGAAAGCGGAATTATATCCGGAAGTTGCCCCAAACACAGTAAATAACTTCATCAGCCTTATTAAAAAAGGCTTTTATGATGGCCTGATCTTCCACCGTGTCATCAACGGCTTTATGATCCAGGGCGGATGCCCGGACGGAACCGGTATGGGTGGCCCGGGATACAGCATCAAGGGTGAGTTCTCTCAGAACCGTTTCAAAAACGACCTGAAGCATACACCAGGTGTTCTCTCCATGGCAAGAGCCATGAATCCGAACTCTGCCGGAAGCCAGTTCTTTATCATGCACAAGGCTGCTCCGCATCTTGACGGAAGCTATGCTGCATTCGGTCAGATCATTGAGGGTATGGATGTTGTAAATGCTATCGCAGAGACAGACACGGACTACAGTGACCGTCCTCTTGACGAGCAGAAGATCAGCTCCGTGACTGTTGATACCTTTGGTGTGGATTATCCGGAACCGGAGAAATGCTGACAGGCATAATTTTCTGAAATAAAAAAGCCCCGCGAAGAGCAGACTGTAACGCAGATCCTCTGACCTCTTCCCGGGGTATTTTTATACCGACATTCTCTTTTTTTTTATTTTTCGAAGGTCTTCACTTCTCCGTTTACTTTTGCAAAATACAGCTCTGCATCTTTCTCAAGTCCGGCTCTTCCGTTTGTTCCCTCTGTGATCGTCTTCTTTACCTCTTCGATCTGGTCATCCGGCACCAAAAGTTTCAGGACAACCTTATCGGTATATTCGGAATCCAGAATCGGCAGACTTCTTTCTCCTGCGATATACTGGATCTTTCCGATTCCTGTATAATCCGTCGTTACCTGAAGGGATATCCCATGATGCTTTTCAATGACAGTACTTGCCGCCAGTCCTGCCTGGACTGCACCGGAATATGCCCGCACAAGCCCTCCTGTCCCAAGAAGGACACCTCCAAAATATCTGGTCACCACAATGGCTGCGTTATAGATCCCAGCTCCCAGCAGCACATCCAGCATAGGCCTTCCGGCTGTTCCGGATGGTTCTCCGTCATCACTGCAGCGGGTGGCTTCCCGGTTCATCCCTACGGAATATACATAGCAGTTATGACGTGCATCCCAGTATTTTTTTTTCATTTCTTCGATAAAGGCAAGGGCCTCTTCTTCAGTTTCCACAGGACGGACGGTTGCGATAAAACGGGATTTTTTTTCCACAAGTTCGCCTTCGCCACCTTCGTATATGGTTTTATAATGTTCCAGCATGGTTTACGCCTCCGTTATCTGTATCCAAACCCTCTGTTTCAGGCAGAGTTTTCTTTATTGTATAATAATTATCTTCATTGCACAATGTATAAGATATCATGAATTGTGAAATTTTTTTTAAGGCTTTATTTGGCTTTCCATATTTGTTATAATAAAACGGATTATAAAGGAGGAATATTATGAACTACGGAAAAAGATCCACTTCCAAGAAGCGGAATGCTCTGATCTCCCGTACTTCCATGCTGGAAAAAAGAGCACATGTTTCGTTTATCCGGGTTTTATTTACAGCTCTGATCGCAGTCTGCGTCATGGTTGTCTGCCTTGGTATCGGCTCCTTCCGGGGCGTGATCGCCGGAGCACCTGACGTCAACGATGTGGATATTTCACCTCTCGGATATGCAACCTTCCTGTATGATGACCAGGGAACACAGATCCGACAGCTTTCAGCCCCTACATCCAACCGTCTTCCGGTCTCCCTGGACCAGATCCCGGTCAGTCTGCAGCATGCAGTGGTAGCCATTGAGGATGAGCGTTTTTATGAACATAACGGTATTGATGTCCGCGGTATCGCACGTGCCGCAATGAAGGCGGTCACCACCGGTAACTTTTCCGAGGGTGCCAGTACCATCACACAGCAGCTTCTGAAGAATAATGTTTTCACTGACTGGACCAACGAATCCACACAGCTGGAACGTTTCACACGTAAGTTCCAGGAGCAGTACCTTGCTGTACAGATTGAAAAAAAATATGACAAAAATGTGATTCTTGAGAATTACCTGAATACCATTAACCTGGGTGCAGGTTCCTACGGTGTACAGGCCGCTTCCAAAAAATACTTTAACAAAGACGTATGGGATCTGAATCTTTCTGAATGTGCCACCCTTGCCGGCATCACGCAGAACCCTACCAAATTCAATCCGATCACCAATCCAAAAGCGAACTCTAAGAGACGTAAGGAAGTCCTGGATCACATGCTGGATCAGAATTACATCTCACAGGATGAATATAATGCAGCACTGAATGATGACGTTTATTCCCGTATCCAGGCCGCACAGCTTGAGAACACCGAAGAAGAAAGTACTGTTTACACGTATTTCGAAGATGAGGTTACCAATCAGGTCATCAGCGACCTGATGAACATTAAAGGATATACCAAGACACAGGCTACCAATCTTCTTTACAGCGGTGGTCTGAAGATCATGACAACCCTGGATTCCAACATGCAGCAGATCCTTGATGAGGAATATGCGAACCCTGACAACTATCCGGCCAATGTTCAGTATGAACTGGATTATGCACTGACTGTACAAGGTCCGGATGGAAAACAGACCAACTACAGCAAAGAAATGCTGCAGCTGTATTTCCGCGATCAGGATCCGGAATTTGATCTTCTCTTTGATTCTCCTGAGGAAGGTCAGCAGTATGTGGATCAGTACAAGGCCAACATCCTAGCAGACGGAAGCACCGTAGTATCTGAGCGTGTAAACTTTGCGCCACAGCCACAGTCTTCCATGACTGTCATTGACCAGCATAGCGGTTACGTAAAAGCCCTGATCGGAGGCCGTGGCGAAAAAACAGCCAGCCTGACCCTGAACCGTGCCACTGATACGACCAGACAGCCTGGTTCTACCTTTAAGATTGTTTCCACCTATGCACCGGCGTTAAACGAAAAAGGCGATACACTTGCTACAACCTTTATGGATGAGCCTTACGAATACCCAGACGGATCTCCTGTCAACAATGCCTCAAGAAGCTATGGCGGTGAGACCACCATCCGTAAAGCGATCCAGAATTCCATCAATGTTGTAGCTGTTAAATGTCTGGAACAGGTTACCCCGGCTCTCGGCCTTAAATATCTGGATGATTTCGGTTTCACCACACTGGCTCACGGAACTGAGGCAGATAAAGATGCCAACGGAAATATCTGGAGTGACGCCAACCTGGCTACTGCTCTTGGCGGTATCACCAAAGGTGTCAAGAACGTGGAGCTTTGTGCTGCATATGCAGCCATTGCCAATGGCGGAAACTATATCAAACCGATCTATTATACACAGATCCTTGATCATGACGGAAATGTTCTGATCGAGAACTCCTCCGTTTCCAGATCTGTGATCAAAGACAGTACTGCTTATCTTCTTACAAGCGCCATGGAAGACGTTGTAAAAAAAGGTACCGGTACCGCCTGCCAGCTGGACAATATGACTGTAGCCGGAAAAACAGGTACTACAGAGGACTACAATGACCTGTGGTTTGTAGGCTACACACCGTACTACACCTGTGCAGTATGGTCCGGCTATGACAACAACGAAAAAATTCCGGAAGATGCCCGTAACTTCCACAAAAACCTCTGGAAAAAGGTTATGACCCGTATCCACGAAGGCCTGGAGGACAGAGATTTCGATATGCCTTCCAGTGTGGAAAAAGCCAGTGTCTGCGCAGAAACCGGTCTTCTTCCCAGATCCGGATGCCCGACTATCACAGAGTATTTTGATATCTCCAGTCTTCCCACCGAATACTGCGATCAGCATTTCTACGGCAGCAGCGATTACGATGAAGAGGACTATTATTATAACGAAGATACGGACGCCGATACCGATGCAGCAGCTGAAGCGATTCCAAGCGCAGCTCCGGACAGTACTGACAATTCCGATGATGGTTCCGATGACGGTTCCGATGACGGTTCCGAGAATACCGGTGATGATACTGACAATTCCGGAACAGACGACAACACCGGTGGCGATGATGGCAGCGATGACACCGGCGAAGATCCGGTAGAATATTATGAATGACCTCCAGCATACGTATCTTTCATAAACACCATATAAAAAAGTGGTTTCCTGAAATTATGGAAACCACTTTTTTTACTTTTAATAACTTCTTACTGTCTCGCAGTTTATCAGTTCAGGCAAGTCCCACCCCCTGCTTATTGCTTTTCGCAATTGAAGCAGGGGACTTCCCTGGTTCGGTTAAAGTACCATCCTGGCTGCACCGTAGATTCCTGCATCATTGCCAAGTGTCGCGATCACGATAGGAGTATCCTTGCAGGATTCAAAAGCATACTCTCTGTAATATTTCCGGATACAGTCAATAAGCGGCTGTCCGGCCTTGGAAACTCCTCCGCCGACAACAATGGTCTCCGGATCTGTCACACAGCAAATAATGGCAAGAGCACCACCCAGCTGCTCTCCGACCTTTTCCATGGTTGCTACAGCTACCGGATCATTCTCCTTAAATGCGTCCAGAACTGCTTTTGCTGAAATCTCTCCGGCATCTCTGAGAACACTGTTCTCACCGGAAGCTGCAAGCTCTTTTTTTGCCATGCGGACAATTCCGGTCGCAGAAGCATACTGTTCCAGACAGCCCCTGTTTCCGCAGTTGCAGGCTTCTGTTTCATGATGATCCACATTGGCATGTCCGATCTCGCCGCCGGCACCATGATGTCCGGTCACGATCTTTCCGTCAACAATGATACCACCGCCTACACCTGTTCCAAGTGTTACCATGATCACATCGGAGGAGCCTGCTGCAGCACCCTTCCATGCCTCTCCCAATGCCGCTACATTGGCGTCATTTCCGGCTTCAGCATGAAGGCCTGTAAGTTCTTCCATCTCTCCAACAACGTTCTTATATCCCCAGTAGAGATTTACTGCACATGATACTTCTCCTTTGGAGTTTACCGGTCCCGGAACACCGATTCCGACGCCTTCCACATCCTCTTTGGAGATACCCTTTTCTTCCATCTTGGCATTTACTGCTGCTGCCACATCAGGAAGAATCTGATCTCCATTATTTTCTTTACGGGTGGGAATCTCCCATTTCTCAACAAGAGTACCATCCGTGCGGAAAAGTCCGCATTTTACAGTTGTTCCACCTACATCGATTCCAAAACAATATGTTCTCATTTCTTACCCTCTCTTATTCTTCGTCATCCGGATTTTCTCTTTTTTTCGCAAGATTTGCCTGTACACGCTTGTACAGAGCCTCTGCCGCATTGTATCCCATCTTCTTCTGTCTGTGGTTGACAGCCGCTGCCTCAACGATGATCGCCAGGTTACGGCCCGGACGGATCGGAAGAGAATGGCATACCACCTTATTTCCAAGGTACTCTGTATACTCCTCATGCAGTCCAAGACGATCGTATTCCTTGTCTCTGTCCCACTCCTCAAGCTTGATCACAAGATCGATAGACTGGGTATCCTTAACGCTCTCAACACCGAACAGTGTTTTTACATCAATGATACCGATACCACGAAGTTCGATAAAGTGACGTGTGATATCCGGTGCAGATCCCACCAGTGTTACGTCACTGACCTTACGGATCTCAACAACATCATCACTGACAAGACGATGGCCTCTCTTGATCAGCTCCAGGGCTGCCTCACTCTTACCGATACCGCTCTCACCTGTGATCAGGATTCCCTCGCCGTAAACATCAACCAGCACACCATGAATCGAAATACATGGTGCAAGCTGCACGCCCAGCCAGCGGATGATCTCTGCCATAAAGCTGGAAGTTGTTCTTTCTGTCACGAATGTCGGAACATTATATTTAACAGCCAGATCGATCATATCCTGAGACGGACGGGTCATGGTACTGAAAATGACACATGGGATCTTGCTGGAAATGAAACGTTCATATTTAAAACGTCTCTCCTCCTCATTAAGCTGCATCAGATACGTATACTCTACATATCCGATGATCTGAACTCGTTCATTGGCAAAATGCTCCAGATATCCGGTAAGCTGAAGCGCAGGTCTGTTGATCTCCGCAGTCTTGATCACGATGCCTGACAGGTCGATCTCCGGAGTCAGATTATTAAGCTCCAGTTCCTGTACCATTTTTGTCAACTGTACACCCTTCATACTTTTGTCTCCTTTTCGCTGAAAGTTTGCATTCTCACTGCCGTTTTACCGGGGCGTGAGACACCTTATCTTCAATTATACACAATCACTGCTGAAACTGCAATGCAGCATCAGGATTTATGAAAAAATTCATAGACCTGACGGGCGCTTCTGGCATTCATGCTCTCTGTCTGTGCCAGTTCTTCCTCCGATGCATCCCGGATATTTTCCACGGATTTAAATTTACGCAGAAGGGATTTCCTCCTGGTATCACCGATTCCCGGGATATCATCCAGGATAGAATGGACTTGTTCCCTGCTCCTGAGGGAACGATGGTATTCAATAGCAAACCGGTGGGCTTCATCCTGGATCCTGGTGATCAGGCGGAAGCCTTCGCCGGATGTATCAATAGGGATCTCCACATTATTGAAATACAGGCCTCTCGTCCGATGATGATCGTCCTTGACCATACCGCAGACCGGGATGCTTATCCCAAGCTCATTCAGCACCTTCATAGCGATATTTACCTGCCCTCTTCCACCATCCATCAGGATCAGATCCGGAAGCCTTGCAAAACTGTCAAATTCGCCGTTACTCTCATGAGTGAACCTTCGGGTCAGAACTTCTTCCATGCTGGCATAATCGTTGGGGCCCTGTACCCATTTGATCTTGAACTTACGGTAATCACTGCGTTTGGGACGGCCTTTTTCATAAACTACCATGGATCCCACAGACTCAAAGCCACTGATATTTGAAATATCATAGGCTTCCATGCGCACCACATTTTTCAAGCCCAGCCATTCTTCCACCTCGTGAACAGCTCCGATAGTTCGTCCTTCCTCCCGCCTGATCCGTTCTCTGTCCTTGGCAAGTACCATACGGGCATTTTCCAGGGCAAGCTCTACCAATTTTTCCTTTGTTCCCTTCTTCGGGACCCGGATGTGTACCTTCTGCTTTCTTCTTCCTGACAGCCACTCCTCTATGATATCTGCATCTTCGATCTCACACTGCAGCATGATCTCAGATGGGATAAATGGCGTTCCCGCATAAAACTGTTTCAGAAAGCTTGAAAGGACCTGCGCCTTTGTATCGCCTTTTGCCACACGGAGATAAAAATGATCTCTGCCGATCAGCCTGCCATCCCGGATAAAAAACACCTGGACAACCGCATCCTGATCCCTGAGGTCTTCACTGTCATCCATTGCTACTGCAATGATGTCCCTGTCCTCCTGCCCGTAGCCGGTGATTTTCTGCCGTTCCCCGATCTTCCGGATACTGCTGATCAGATCCCGGTATTCCATAGCATCTTCGTAGCGCATTTCCTCCGAAGCTTTCTGCATTTTTTCCATCAGCTCACTAATGGCGTCCTGAAAATCTCCATTCAGAAATTTGATCACCTTATTGATATTCTTTCGATATTCTTCCTGGCTGATATACCCCTGGCAGGGTGCCTTGCACTGTTTCATATGATAGTACAGACAGGGCCGGTCCTTTCCGGTATCTCTCGGAAGACTGCGGTTGCAGGAGCGTACCTGATACAGTTTCCGCACCAGTTCGATCACGTCCTTTACTGCTCCGCCGCTTGTATAGGGGCCAAAATATCTTGCCTTGTCCTTTTTCATTCTCCTGGCAAAAAGCACTCTCGGGTATGGCTCATGAACTGTCACCTTAATAAACGGATAGCTCTTGTCATCTTTGAGCATGGTATTATATTTTGGACGATGCTCCTTGATAAGATTACACTCCAGCACAAGGGCTTCCAGCTCAGAGTCCGTAATAATGTACTCAAATCTGGTAATATGTGTAACCATCCGTTCAATCTTGGCACCTTTATTACGACTGCTCTGGAAATACTGGCGCACACGATTCTTCAGACTGATGGCTTTTCCCACATAGATGATCTCGTCTTTCTCGCCATGCATGATGTAAACTCCCGGTTTTGCCGGCAGTTTCTTTAATTCTTCCTCGATTATGAACATAATTTATTCTCCTGTTTTACCATTGCAGTAACAATAAAACCGGGATTTCTCCCGGTTTTACAATGATCTGTTTTATGCCTGTGATCCCGGCTTTTCTTCTGTTTCTCCATGATCGCTATCTGTTTTCTGAACAGATTCTTCTGTTTTCTCCGGTGCCTGCATATTCTCTGTCAGTTCCTGTCCGGATATCTCCGTTCTGCGCGGAACCGATTCTGTATTTTTTGCTGCCTCGTTATTTTCTGCAATCAGTTCAATGTCCCGTTTATCGGATACTTCTTTTTCATCCTCGGAAAGTACCAGATCATCCAGATTCTCCGGGATATCCAGGCCCTGCTGAACTGCACGGAGGATCTTCATGAACTCTTTACCTGTAATGGTTTCCTTGCGGATCAGATATTCCGCGATCTTATCCATCTCTGTTCTGTGACTTCCAAGGATCCTCTTGGCTTCCTCATAGGAATGGTGGAGAAGCTTCATCACCTCATGATCGATCTCTGTTGCGGTATCATCACCACAGTTCAAAACTGCTCTTCCGCTGAGATACTGGTTCTCCTGTGTAGCAAGTCCCATCAGTCCGAACTTCTCAGACATACCATACTGTGTGATCATGGCTCTGGCCACCTTGGTAGCCTGCTCAATATCATTGGCAGCGCCTGTAGTGACTGTGTCAAAAACGATCTCCTCTGCAGCACGTCCGCCAAGATAGCCTACCAGCATAGCTTCCAGCTCTTTCTTGGTGTTAAGATATTTTTCTTCCTCAGGTACCTGCATAACGTAACCCAGGGCCCCCATGGTACGGGGCACGATGGTGATCTTCTGTACAGGCTCCGCATCCTTCTGGAGTGCATTTACCAGTGCGTGTCCGACTTCATGGTAGGATACGATCCGACGTTCCTGTTTGCTTAAGATACGGTCCTTCTTCTCTTTTCCCACCAGGACTACCTCTACGGATTCCTCCAGGTCCTTCTGTGATACAGCTTTACGTCCCTTCTTGACTGCAAGGATCGCAGCCTCATTGATCATATTAGCAAGATCAGAACCTACCGCACCGGAAGTTGCAAGTGCAATAGCTTCAAAATCAACGGTGTCATCCAGAAGCACGTTCTTGGCATGTACCTTCAGGATATCCACCCTTCCTTTAAGATCCGGTCTGTCAACGATCACACGTCTGTCAAAACGTCCCGGACGGAGAAGAGCCGGATCAAGAACCTCCGGTCTGTTGGTCGCAGCAAGGATCAGAAGTCCCTTGGATGTATCAAAGCCATCCATCTCCGCAAGCAGCTGGTTCAATGTCTGCTCTCGCTCATCATTTCCGCCGCCATAGCGGGAATCACGGCTTTTACCAATGGCATCGATCTCATCGATAAATACGATACACGGAGCATTCTTCTTGGCTTCCTCGAAAAGGTCACGGACACGTGAGGCACCCACGCCCACAAACATCTCCACAAATTCTGATCCGGAAAGAGAGAAGAACGGCACCTGCGCTTCACCTGCAACTGCCTTGGCAAGTAATGTCTTACCGGTTCCCGGAGGGCCTACAAGAAGTGCGCCCTTAGGCAGCTTGGCTCCGATGGCTGTGTATTTTCCGGGGTTGTGAAGAAAATCCACAACTTCCTGGAGTGATTCCTTGGCTTCATCCTGACCTGCCACATCCTTAAAGGAAACTCCCGTTTCCTGCTGCACATAGGCCTTGGCTTTGCTCTTGCCTACGCCCATGCCCATGATCCCGCCGCCTTTGTTCATGCGGCGCATGGAGAACATCAGAAGTCCGAACAGAAGCAGTGTCGGCAGAACCACGCTCAGGATCATCGCAACAAACTCACCAAAAACATCCGGCGGATCGGTCTCAAACTTGATTCCCTTTCCTTCCAGTCTCTTGGTAAGTGCTGTGCTGTCTTCGGTCTTCGTGGTGTAATAGCTCATATCCTCGTACTTGGAATTCTTTTTCTTGGGTACGATCGTCAATGTACTGGACTGGATCGTTACTTCTTTAACCTGGTCCTTATCCACCATATCGATAAATTTATCATAGGATATCTCACTGCTGTTATCCTTCAGCATATTGGTAAACAACGCGAAGCACACCAGTGTGACCAGGAGGCATATCAGAAAAGCCAGGATCGACTGATGATTTTTACCTGATCCCTGCCTGGGATCTTTATTGTCAGGTCGCTTCCCGTCCTGATCATTATTCAATTGATTATTCATTTTTTTCCTCCTCTTGTCATTTCTTTATTATAAAGAGAAAAACCATATAAATCAACTGCGAGATTACAAAAATACCATCAAAAAAACACCGCGCTGGATATTGCCAGTGAACGTAAAGTTGTAGTATACTGTTCCCAGTGAATTGGAAAATTAAATAGGAGAGGAAATCAGACAAATGAAAATAGGTTTTGATAATGACAAATATCTGAAAATGCAGTCAGAACACATCCGTGAAAGAATCGGTCAGTTCGGCAACAAGCTTTATCTTGAATTCGGCGGCAAACTGTTTGACGACTACCATGCATCCCGCGTTCTTCCGGGTTTTGAACCGGACAGCAAGCTCCGCATGCTGATGCAGATTTCTGATCAGGCGGAGATCGTTATTGTTATCAGCGCCAATGACATTGACAAGAATAAAGTACGTGGCGATCTTGGGATCACCTATGACGAAGACGTTCTCCGCCTTATGGATGCGTTTACAAGCCGTGGCCTGTATGTGGGAAGCGTATGCATCACACAGTACTCCGGCCAGGAGAGTGCCGATCTCTTCAAAAAACGTCTGGAGAAGCTGGGAATCCGTGTCTACAAGCTTTACCTGATCCCCGGCTATCCAAGCAACACTTCCTTCATTGTAAGCGACGAGGGTTATGGAAAGAACGATTATATTGAAACTACCAGACCGCTGGTCGTGATCACAGCCCCGGGACCAGGAAGTGGAAAGATGGCAACCTGCCTTTCCCAGCTTTACCACGAATACAAACGTGGAGTAAAAGCCGGCTATGCAAAATTCGAGACCTTCCCGATCTGGAACATTCCTCTGAAACATCCGGTAAACCTTGCCTACGAGGCTGCCACTGCAGATCTGAACGATGTCAACATGATCGACCCGTTCCATCTGGAGGCTTACGGCAAAACTACCGTCAACTATAACCGTGACGTAGAAGTTTTCCCTGTTGTACAGGCCATGTTTGAGAAGATCATGGGCAGCTGCCCTTATAAATCTCCGACAGATATGGGTGTCAACATGGCAGGTAACTGCATCGTTGACGATGAAGTATGCCAGGAGGCTTCCCGCCAGGAGATCATCCGTCGTTATTATAAGAGCATGAACGCTCTGGTTTCCGGCTCCGGCACAGAGAATGAGGTACGTAAGATCGAGCTTCTTCTCCAGCAGGCTCATGCAGAGATCACTGACCGTAAGGTTGTTCCGGCTGCCCTCGAAAAGGAAAAAGCAACCAATGGCCCTGCTGCCGCTCTGGAACTTCCCGACGGAAAGATCGTATGCGGAAAAACCTCCGATCTTCTCGGCGCATCCGCGGCTCTTCTTCTCAACGCCCTGAAAGAACTGGCAGGTGTTGATCACGATCTCCATGTGATCTCCCCTGATGCCATCCATCCGATCCAGCAGCTGAAGACCAAATATCTTGGAAGCAAAAATCCACGTCTTCACATTGATGAGATCCTGATCGCCCTTTCCATGAGTGCTACAACCAGCGATGCCGCACGCCTTGCCCTGGAACAGATCCCGAATCTCCGCGGATGCCAGGTTCATACTTCCGTAATGCTTTCCGATGTGGATGTGATCAGCTTCCGTAAGCTTGGTATTGAGCTTACCTGCGAGGCCAAGAAGGAACAGAAGAAAAACTATCAGAAAGACTGATTCTCTGATAACATACCTGCTGTATAAATAAAAAGCTATATAAGAAGCTCCGACCAGGACGATACATATATATCATCCCGGCCGGAGCTTTTTTATCTTATCTTTATCTTATTTCCGCGTTACTGTATCCGAATGCTGCTTCCCACACCTTCTCCGCCACATTGCTTGGTAACGATGATCTTATTATCAATTCGTTCCTTCAGTTCGGAGACATGGGAAATAATTCCTACCAGGCGTCTGCCATCTGCAAGACTGTTCAGTGCTTTTAATGCCTGCTCCAGAGACTCCTCGTCCAGAGAACCGAATCCTTCATCCACAAACATGGAATCCAGCCGGATTCCCCCGGCCGAAGCCTGGATCTCATCGGAAAGTCCCAACGCCAGGGATAAAGATGCCTGGAAGGATTCCCCACCGGACAATGTCTTTACACTTCGTTCTGTTCCGTTATAGTGATCAATGACATTCAGATCAAGACCTGCTTTTTCTTTCTGATTTTTGCTTTGTTCCTGCCGCTTCAGTTCATACTGCCCGCTGCTCATGGTCAGAAGACGGAGATTAGCCCTTCTTAAGATCCGGTCAAAATATGCCATCTGGATATAAGTTTCCAGCTCGATCTTTGCCTTTCTGTTCAGTTTTCCGTTTGCGGTATCCGAAAGATTTTTCATCCAGACATATTCTTTTTCCGCCGCAGTCATTTCCGTCTGACGTACCTGCACTTTATGATATATTTCCTCATTTCCCTTCTGAACAGAAAAAAGTGCTTTTCGTTTTTCCGAAAGCTGTGTTTTCTCTTCCCTAAAACGGCTGTACTGCTCTCTGAGCGCATCCTCATCTACTTCTCCGATTTCTTTTTTCTGCTCCTCAAAGTTTTTTACAACCGCTGTTATTCTTTCCTTTTCCGCCCGGATCTCCTGCAATTTCTGTTGAGCTCTTCTGCTGCTTTCTTTCAGCTCTTCATACTGCTTCCTCTGTGTTTTTATTTCCTGTTCCAGAGATTCTTTTCCACCTTCTCCGAGCTCTTCGTTCAGCTCATCCACTTTCTGTGCTTTGTTCTTCCTCTCTGTTTCCAGACGTACGATGTCCTGTGCAGCTTCATTGATAACTCTTCCCAGTTCTTTCAGAGTCTTTTCTCTTTCTATGATCAGCTTCTCCAGATCCTGTTTCTGTTTTGCTTCTTTTTCCTTTCCCTGAACTTTTTCTGACAGGCAGCTGAGCATATCCTGTATCTGTCTTTCAAATCCTGCAGCTGTGTTGTCCGTCACTTCTCCATTTCCTGCCACCAGACTTTTCTGAATCAGTTTTCGGATCTCTTCTGCTGTTATCTGCTGCTGCTTTTTGTTTTCCACGTCTCTTGTCTGAAGACCGGCCTGTTTTCTGTCACATTGATTTTTCTCTTCCTGTAACTGAACGATCTCTGTTTCCAGCTTTTCGATCCACGTTTCTGTTTCGTTCTTCTTTTTTTTACGTTCTATTGCTATGCGAATCTCTTCCTCGCTGTCTGCCAGCTGCTTTTCACATTGGTCCTGTTTTTCTTTCAGCAAAGGGATCAGCTTTTTCCATTCCGTCTCATGTAAAAGCTCTTGTGCCTCCCTCTGGATCTGATGCCATAATGTTTTCTGGCGTTCCTTTCGTTTTCCTGCTTCCACGCTCTGTGTATTCGCGTCATTCTCCAGCCTGTCCAGTTTTTGTTTCTCTCTGTCCAGGATTTCCTGATCCACAACCTGTCCTTTGGGAAGTATTCCCGGACGCGGATGCTCGAAAGAACCACATACCGGGCACGGGCATCCATCTTTCAGCTCTTGCGCCAGGATTCCTGCCTGCGCGTCCAGAAAACTCTGAAACAGTTTCTGGTAAACTTCTCTCTGCTTTTGTACTTTTTCAATGGAAATCTTATATTTTTCCTGCTGCTCTTTCGTGGCATTATAAGCCCCTTGAAACTCCTTAACCAGAGCAATCAGTCCTTCTAATTCTTTCTTTTTCCGAAGCCCTTCTGTCTTTTTCGTCTCTGCCTTCTGAAGTTCCAGCTCCGCGCTGTCCAACAGCGCCTTGTCTTTCTTTTGCTGCTCCAGCTCTTCCTTCTGCTGCGTTTCTTTCCGGATGATTTCTTCCTGCCATCCATCTATCTGTTTCTGTTCTTTTTTGATCTCTTCTTCCGCCAGCAGACAGCTGTCATAGCTTCGTTTTTCACTGTCCAGTTTATCGTACTCAAACTTGTATTTTTGTAGTTCTTCTCCTGCATCTGCCAGTATTGAAAGGCGTTTTTTTTCTTCCTCGTCTTTTTTCTGCAAAAGCTGCTCTTCGGAAATATCCTTCTCTTTTTTTTCACTGACTGTTTCGAGCTTTCCTTCGATTGTTTCCAGCTCTTTTTTCAGCTTTTCCAGCTCCTGATATTTTTTCAGCTTTTCTTCTTTTTCACGGATCCTGATTCCAAGCTCTTCACATCTGTGATCTGCATCTTTATATTTTTCCGCCTCTTCTACTGCAAGCTGCAGAAGTGGTGTTAATTCTTCCAGATCTTTTTCCGCTTTTTTCTTTTTCAGCTCCAGATTTCGTTTCTGAGCCACAAGATTTTGTGCCTCTTCTGCTTTTCGTATATCCTGATTAAGCGAGTCTTCTTTTTCCCGGAGCTCTTTTTCCTGTGCTTCACCATATTCCAGAAACTGCTTCAGAAGTTCCAGACTCCGCTCCAGTTTTCCCTCGAATTTTATCTTTTTCAGTTCGTCAAATTCCTCTGCCTCCTGCCATGAAGCAGTCTCCGTTTTCACTCCATCCAAATACTGGGCAATACTGCGGCGCATTTCATCATATTTCTTATATCTGGCTATTGACGCATCCTTAAGTTTCATCTGAACCTGCTGATAAAGCCCTGTATGAAAGAGCTGTCGGAAGATTTCTCCTCTCTGTGTAGTTCCTGCCAGAAGTAATTTCTGAAAATCCCCCTGTGCGATCATTGCGATCTGTGTGAACTGATCATAACTCAGTCCCAGAAGCTGTTCCACTGCCGCAGTAACATCTTTTGCCTTTGTCACCGGCTGACGTTCATCCGGATAGATCAGCTGTGCCTCAGCTTTCCTAAGAGTCTGTCCGGTGCCTCTTTTTTTCGGAGCCATATATTCCGGACTCCGGCGCACGTGATAGGTTTTTCCCTGATAGGAAAAAACAAGCTCTACAAAAGTCTCTGTGAAATCTTTTGCATACTTACTCCGGAACATGGCTGATTCCCTTACTTCTCCGCTGGCTCTTCCATATAACGCAAAGGTGATCGCATCAAAGATCGTGGTTTTTCCCGCTCCGGTGTCACCGGTGATCAGGTAGAGACCTCCCTCTCCAAGCTTTGAAAAATCAATCTCTGTTTTGTCCGCATAGGGCCCGAAGGCACTGATGGTCAGTTTTTCCGGTCTCATTGTTTCACCTCCTGGATCTTACGGATCAGATCTTCGGAATATTTCCTCTGTTCTTCATTCATGGGCTGGTTATTCTGCAGTTCAAAAAATTCCTCAAAATATTCCAGCTCGGATTTCCTTTTCACCGTTTCTGTACCTGCGATCTCCTGGTTTTCTCTTGTTCGTCGGTTATCATATTCCAGCCGCATCAGATTCGGATAAATAGTACGGAGCTTCTGCATTCCATCTACGATATCTTCTTCATCTGTCAGCGTGATCTGCACATAATCTTCTGTATTTGTGTCCTGATAACTGGACAGTGATGTAATCTCCATGTATGTGCCTTTCAGTTTTCGCATATCCCGAAGAGGCTTCAGCGGAATCTCCCTGATCTTGAGATTTCCTTTTTCCAGAAGCTCCACAACTGTCACGGATTTCTGCTGTCCTGCCTCGGAAAAAGAATATTTCAAAGGCGTTCCGCAGTAACGGATGTGCTCACTTCCCACATTCTGAGGACTGTGGATATGGCCAAGTGCCACATAGTCAAAATCCCGGAACACATCTGCCTCCACCTGATCGATACCTCCAACGGAAATCTCTTCAGAATCGCAGCGCATGGCACCTACCACAAACTGATGGGCGATCAATACATTGCGATGACGTTTATCAATCTCCATATGTGCAACTGCCGCCTGCACTGCCTCCTGGTAGGTACGGATCTCATCCACCTCTTCTTCTCCTTCCAGTCCGTGCCTCACAGTTGCCGGACGCACAAATGGAAGCAGATGAATCCACACTTCTCCATAGCTGTCCGTTAAACAGTACTTTTCTGTTTTTCCATCGTATACCGGAGACATGCAGATCCCGCTGCTGCTCATGATCTGTGAACCGAAAGCGATCCTTTCCGCACTGTCATGATTTCCGCTGATGGCATACACCGGGATCTTCCTTTCTGCCAACTGCGTAAGAAACCGGTCAAAAAGCTGCACGGCTTCCGCAGACGGAACCGGTCTGTCATAAAGATCCCCCGCAAGAAGAACCCCGTCCGGTGCTTCTTTATCAATGATCCTCAGGATTTCGTTCAAAATATATTTCTGATCTTCGATCATGGAAAACTCATTGACACGTTTTCCCAGGTGAAGGTCTGATAAATGGATCAGTTTCATCGATCACCTCCTGCACTCACCCAGCCTCCGAACAGTTCCGGTGCAAGGTCGATCTCACAGGCATCCAGCACATCTTTTAGCTGTGAAGGATTGCTGACGCCGGTTACAGGTACAGTCTGGAATGGCTGATGGAAAAAGTATGCCAGAGACAGGGACTGCAGGCTGTGGCCGGTTTCTTTCTGCAGCTTTAACAGCTTCAGATATGTGCGAAGGTTTGTCTCGTTCCAGTAGGATTTTTTCATGCTTTCTGAAAGACCTGTGATCTGTGATTCTTTCTCCCGCATCCAGGATTCATCCATCTCTGCTTCTGTAAAGTAAAGCCCCATTTTCTGAAATTTTGAAAAAAATCCCATTGCAGTGGAAGAAAACGGAACGGCAGCAGCGCCTATCTCACAGTGCCACTGATATTCTTCTCTGGAAAATTCCACAAGTGTAGGATCAGGATTTGTGTTTCCTCCGGGATTGATTTCTGCAAGACTCCACTGATTGGATACTGCTGTGATCCCTGAAAGATTTCGTTCTCTCAGACACCGGGCAATTTCTTTCAGCCTCTCTGTGCGGTAATTGGAAAATCCATAATAACGGATCCTGCCTTCTTTTTTCAATTCTTCCAGAATATCCACGATTTCCTCCGCCGGTTTCTTCGGATCGTCTCTGTGAAGCCAGTAAAAATCTATCTCATCTTTTCCCAGTGTACGGCAGCTCTCATCCAGATCCATGCGGATATCTTCTTTGTTCACTCTGCTGCGGCCCGGATCCTCAAAGGAATAGTGCGCGCCCTTCGTTGCCACAATAACTTTTCCCTGCATGCCACTCTCTTTCAGCCATTTTCCTATGATCTGCTCACTGCAGTTTCCATGTCCTTTTAGCCATTTGCAATAGACATTTGCCGTATCAATAAAATTTCCACCTGCGCGTACAAATGCGTTCAGAATCTCAAAGCTTTTTTCCAGGTCTGATTTATCTCCAAATCCTGCTGTTCCGAGACAGATGGGACTGATATTCAGATCTGTGTTGTTCAGCTGTATATATTTCATCTCCGTAACCTCCCGTGTTCATATATATCTTTTTCTATTATAACTTTTTTCCTTAGATCCGAACAGTATATTTCCCAACTATCCATACGCCATAGCACAAAAAAATCCTCCGGCACATACATGCCGGAGGATTTGATATTCCGTTATCTTAACAATATGATTTATTTGTAAAGTGGTCCATAATTCTTGCAAGCGCGGAAGTCTGCACCCTCTTTTTCCATACCGAATGCGTTCCAAGCTGCCGGACGATAGATATCCTTCTCAGGAACGTTGTGCATGGATACCGGGATTCTCAGCATAGAGCACATTGTGATCAGGTCTGCACCGATGTGTCCGTAAGAGATCGCACCGTGGTTAGCACCCCAGTTGTTCATTACATCATAAGCTGTTTTGAACGGTCCCTCTTTGCCATCACATCTTGGAGCGAACCATGTACATGGCCATGTGTAGTCTGTACGTTTCCAGAGCTTGTCAGATACCTCTTCCGGAAGGGCTACTGTCCATCCCTCTGCGATCTGAAGAACCGGTCCAAGACCTTTTACAAGGTTCAGACGGATCATAGTTGCAGGCATCTGAGCACGAGTCTCATAACGGCTGGAGTATCCGCCTCCACGGAAGTATCCGTTGTCGGCCATACACCACTCTGTGTTGTCCATGATTGCTTTCTGGTCTGCCTCTGTAACATCCCACCACTGTTTCATAACTGGTGTTCCGTCAGCCTCTTTAGCCTGTCCGTTAGCATCCAGGCAAGCAGCACCGGAGTTGATCAGATGAAGGAATCCGCCAGCTTCTTTGGCAACACCCTCAAGGTCATATCCTGTAGCTTTCTTAACTGCCTCCGGGCTCCAGTATGTACGAACATCAGCGAAGATCTGAGCACGTCCTGTAAGGAGTTTCATGAACAGCATTCCAAGTCCGTTGAGAACATCGTTCTCTGTAGCAAGAATGTACGGCTCACGAGCGCCATTCCAGTCGAAGGATGTGTTCAGCATAGCCTCTGCGAAGTCACCGTTCGGGTAGAAGTCTGTCCACTGTCTCTGGCCCTGGAATCCAGCTGCAAGAGCATTGTGTCCGATTGCTTCCTCGGAGAATTCCGGAGCAAGATTATCGCAGCCGTTCATCAGCTCTTTGATGATAACTGCCATCTTAACAACAAACTCGAACTGCTCCTCTTTCTTCTCTGGTGAGAACTGAAGCTCTTCCGGGTTCTTGTCCCAGCCGATCTTGCAGGTCTCTTTTGCCCATTTGAGAGCTTTCTCAAACTCTTCGTGATCGTAAATACCCTCTGTCATACGACGGATGATTTCTACCTCATCGACAGACTCAACTCTCATTCCGAGATAGGACTCGATGAAATCAGAATCGATGATGGATCCGCCGATACCCATTGTTACAGAACCGATCTGCAGGTAGGATTTACCTCTCATGGATGCAGCTGCAACTGCTGCGCGGCCGAATCTTAACAGTTTCTCTTTAACATCTTCCGGAATGGATGTGTCGTCAGCTTCCTGAACGTCATGTCCGTAGATACCGAATGCTGGAAGACCCTTCTGTGCATGTGTAGCAAGAACGGATGCCAGATATACAGCACCAGGTCTCTCTGTTCCGTTGAATCCCCATACAGCCTTGATGGTCTGTGGATCCATATCCATAGTCTCAGCTCCGTAGCACCAGCATGGTGTAACTGTAAGAGTGATATCTACACCCTCTTTACGGAATTTATCCGCACATGCAGCGCTCTCACCAACTCGTCCGATGGTGGTATCAGCAATAACAACTTTTACAGGCTCACCATTTGAATATTTCAGGTTCTCCTCGAAAAGCTTTGCTGCGGATTTGGCCATGTTCATAGTCTGGTCTTCCAGAGATCCTCTTACATCGAGGGCTCCTCTACGTCCGTCGATGGTTGGTCTGATACCGATAACCGGATAGCTGCCTACTAATCTGCTCTTTGCCATAGTAACAATTACCTCCTAAATTTATATTCACTATTATAACTTACAGGTTTTTCAGGTTCTGACAACATTACTGTTCACTCCGTTCTCAGCAACACGCTTCGTGATGCACAGAATCTATGCTGATCGCATAAATCCGCACGGTATGTCTCAGGTTTTCTGTGGCTTCGCTCACAAAAAACACCTCGCAGAATATTACCAATGAACAGTAACCCGACACCCCCTGTCCGAACTATGCTTTTATTATACGATTGCATCTTTTAAATTACTTGTGTTATAATAGCAAAAAACAGTACAATATTCACTTTTTCGTATGAGTTCCTAAAAAATCTATAAAATTTAAGAAAGAAGGGTTGTATTTTGCACGATCTTGGAAGAAATGAGGACAGACTTCGAGGTACCTATGAATTTCCTTTTGAATTCCACCACATTGACAGCAGCCATCCACGCTATGTCATGTCCTACCACTGGCATGTGGAATGTGAAATCATGCGTGTATTACAGGGCACTCTCACCGTCACTTTAGACGAAAAAAGTTTTACAGCCAAAGCCGGAGATGTGATTTTTGTCAATAGTGGAGTTCTGCATTCCGGAATTCCTCAGGATTGTATCTATCAGTGCATTGTTTTTGATATGAACATGTTTCTGAAATTTAATTCCGTCTGCACAGAATATATGCAGAAGATCAGCCACCAGGAGCTGCTGATCTATCACCATTTCACTGAAAAGCAGCCTGATATCCGAAGAGCAGTGAACTCTCTTTTTGATTCTTTCTGGCAGAGGAAGCCAGGATATGAGCTGGTTGTATTTGGACAATTTTACCACTTTTTCGGATTGGTTTTTGGTAATCATTACTACCTGGAAAGCCTGCGGAAAACCAGACGAGATTACAAGCGCATTGTCCAGCTGAAGCAGGTCGTAGAATTTATTGAAAAGAACTATGCCAGCCCCATTACCCTGCAGGAGCTTTCCGCTTCGGTTTCCATGTCTCCCAAATATTTCTGCCGGTTCTTTTCCGAAATGACTCATCAGACACCAATGGATTACCTCAACCGCCAGAGGATCGAACAGGCCTGCTGCCAGCTGGCTACCACCGATGATTCCATCACGGAGATCGCCTACCGGAATGGCTTTAATGATCTGAGCTACTTTATCCGTACCTTCAAAAAGTACAAGGGAATCACCCCCGGCAAATATAAAAGACGCTGAAATATTTTTCACGTCCTAATGGCACATACCTGAGCATTACATGACAAAAAGCAGGATCTCGCACATATTGCGGATATCCTGCTTTTTGAGGATGGGCTGTTGTATGTAAATACAGTTTTTTCGGCCTGGCGGAGAACAGTCATGCCGGAACGGATTCCCGTTTTGCAGACGGGCTATGTTCATGTCTTTATGAATACATGCTACTCTTCTGTATAAGAAAAAAAGCCGGCAGGGCAGATTTTCTGCATGAAAAAGCCGACGCAGATCGTGAAGAAGTCTGATCTCTGTTCACTCAGTGACCAACACCTGATTATGTCTTAATTGAAAGCGGATACGATCATCCACCTCACTGCTTGCTTCTGACCGACGGATATCTCACACAGTCGGTCCATCTACTCGAAGGGATTCCACTGCTGCATAGAACTCTGCTTGCGAAATGCCTGTACGCTGCACCGGAACGTGCAGCAGAAATATGATACAGTTAAAAACGATCCGGCCGCACTATAGCCGCCGGATGTTTCCTGCTTGTCTTATTCTAACAAATGCCTATTTAAAATGCAAGAAATTTCAGAACATTTCGCTCTTCATTTTTCGACGACAAAAGTCTCTTTCCTACAGATTTTTCACCGCGTCTATAAACCTTTTTCCGTATTTTTCGTACTTATGCCTGCCGACTCCTGTCACATTCAGCATTTCCTCCTCGTTTCCAGGCTTCAGAATACACATATGGATAAGGGTTTTGTCGGAAAAGACCATATAAGGGGGAATTTTTTCCTCTCTGGCGATCTCCAGGCGAAGAGCACGGAGCTTCTGAAAAAGGGGCTCATCCTGTTCTCCCAGATCACCGACTGCAGATTTCGGAAGTCTGCTCCGTTTCTCTTTTTTCTTCAGCTCCTGCTCTTTTGGCATTTTCATTGTGAGGATATGCCCCTCCTCCAAAAGTGACCTGGAAGCGGCAGTCAGCTTCACAATAGTATATCCGTCATCCGTCAGATGAAGATATTCCTTCAGTACCAGATAATTAAAGATCTGCCGCAGCCGGTGTGCCGGGATCTTTGCACAGACTCCATATTCCGGATTTCCATCCATCTCATACTGCCGGATCTTCGCCGTAGATGCACCACGCAGAGTATCCAGGATCACATTCACCCCGTATCTCTGACCACTGCTTTCCACGCACCGGATCATTGCCCTGGCCTCCCGGCTCACATCCTGCTCTTCAAACTCAGTCTGGCAGTTCAGGCAGTTTCCACAGTAGCTTTTTCCGTATTCCCCAAAATATTTCAGGATGTACTCACGCAGACAATCATGGGTAAAGCAGTAAAAGGTCATCTTCTTCAGTCTCTCCTGATCACGTTCCCGGACAAGGCGCCAGGCTGCCGCATCCATTTCCTGGTTATCCTGTCCTCTCTCGATAAGATACTGATTGGTAACCACATCCTTCCCGCTGTAAAGCAGGATACATTCCGCAGGATCGCCGTCACGGCCCGCACGGCCTGCTTCCTGATAATAGCCTTCCATGTTCTTCGGCATATTATAATGAATGACATAGCGCACATCAGATTTGTCAATCCCCATTCCAAATGCATTGGTGGCTACCATCACACGACAGCGGTCATAAATAAAATCATCCTGATTGTTCCGGCGTTCCTCATCTGAAAGTCCTGCATGATATCTGGTGGCCGTAATGCCGTCACGGATCAGCTTTCCGCAGACCTCCTCCACCAACTTTCTGGTGAGACAGTAGATGATTCCACTGTCGTCCGGATGCTCCAGTATGTAATCGTGTACTTCCTTATATTTGTCTTTCGGTGTTTTCACTGCAAAATAAAGGTTTTCCCGGTCAAATCCTGTGGTTGTGCAAAAGGGATCCTGAAGTCCCAGAAGTCTTGCAATATCCTCCCTGACCTCCTTCGTGGCTGTAGCTGTAAATGCACTGATTACCGGTCTTTTTGGAAGCTGTGCCACAAACTCTGCAATCTTCAGATAGCTTGGCCGAAAATCCTGTCCCCACTGTGATACACAATGTGACTCATCCACTGCGATCATGGAAATATCCGCACTCAGCGCAAAATCCAGAAACGCCTCTGTGGTAAGCCTCTCCGGTGCTACATAGATGATCGGATATCGTCCTGCCTTTGCATAGCGCAAGGCTGTGAAATACTGCCCCTGCGTCAGAGAGCTGTTGAGGTATGCTGCTGAGATACCGGCCTGGTTCAGGCTTCTCACCTGATCCTTCATAAGGGATATCAATGGTGATATCACCAGCGTGATCCCCTTCATCATCAGTGCCGGTACCTGATAGCAGATCGATTTTCCTGCGCCGGTTGGCATCACTGCCAGAACATCTTTTCCTTCAAGAAGTGCATCGATCACTGCTTCCTGCCCTTCTCTGAAAGTATCATACCCGAAGTGGGTCTTTAAAAGTTCCTGTTTCGTCATAAATCGACATGATCCTTTCTGTTACGTTCCCACCGGAACTGTAACGCTTCTCTTTTTCATTGTCGAATCGCTGCTGTTTTCCGAATATATTATTTTAACATATTTACAGATAAATTGCCAATTGATACAAAAAAATCACAAAGCACGCTCTCCCTGTTTTCCTGTCATAATGCTATAAGAAAAAGAGTCTGTTTATACTGTCCCACAGCAGAGGACCATAAATTCACGGAGTACCCGGTTCTCTGTTCAGTAACAGCCGGAATGCTCATAAAAAAGGGGGTTTGTTATGTGTAAAAGAAAAATAAAAACCATCGAAGCAATTTTTTTCCTGATACTTTTTTCCGTTATTGTGCTCCTGCTTCCCCAGGATGCCCACGCCAGAGTCCGGGTCGTGACCTAAGGAACCACTTCCACCATCCGTGATACCGACGGTGTGATCGAAGATGAGTTTTCAGACATTAATTTCCCGATCAACATCAAAAATGCAAAATCCAGCAAGCCTTCTGTACTCGCCATTTCCGGAAACTATCTTGTCCCAAAGAAAAAAGGGTCAGCCACAGTTACCGCAAACTTAAACGGTGTCAATCGTAAGATCACTATTACCGTAACCGCACCGGCCGCCAAACCTACCGTCAAGAATCTGACACTGAACCTGAAGCCCGGAAAAACCATGACAATAACCTATTTCATCCAGAACATGGTCCAGGCACCAGAAAAAAGTGAAATTTCCGTTAAATGCCTGAAGCTTAACTGGAAGTAAGCCGTTTAAAAGGGACGTGCAGCAGTATTGATTCAAAAATCATTACTGTGACACGTCCCTTTTTATTTATACTCTCTAAGCTATATACGTTTTGTTTTTATCCTGTATCCTACAGTACCTCATTCAGCACCTGCAGTCCATACTCCGCGAGGCTGTTATCCTCTTCGCCGGTGCCGCCACTGATACCGAGACCGCCGATGATGGTGTCTCCAACCTTCAGGGGCACGCCGCCTCCGAATATCACAATGTTGTCACTCATTTTTCCAAGACCATAAAATGTCTGGCCTGGCTGTGTCAGTCTGGAAAGCTCCATCGTGGACATCTTCACTGCCACAGATGTATAGGCCTTTTTTACGGCCATATCAAAGCTTACAAGAAAAGATCCATCCATCACATGAACCGCAACCGGATTTCCATCCGGACTGCATACCGCAATTACAGAAGGCTTGTTTCTTCTCAAAGCTTCCTGCTCGATCCTCTCAATGAGTCGCTTGGCAGAATCCAGTGTGATACGCCCCTGGATACCCATACGCTTCAGCACTTCCTGGATCATCGCCGTGTTTGCTGCCATACTGTCATTCTGTGCCATTGCCGTATTTCCTCCCGCTGTTGTTGTCACAGTTCCATTCTGCGCATTAAAAGCCTGTACAGCACTTTTCTGCACCATTTGTAGCTCCTGTGCTCTTACATCCACCGCCGATGTACCCGCTACAACATCTGCACTATTCCCAACAGTTCCTGCTGCTTCTGTCACAATATTCGCTTCAATCCCGGCAGTTTCTGATTTCACAGCTTCCTGAACACCCTCAGAAGCTTCATTCTTCTCTTTGATCTTCACTGCATCCACATACCTTGCCAGCACATAAAAATAATCTGACAGTCGGTTCATATATTTCTTGGCTCCGGTATCCGATCCAAACTTCACACTGACCAGCGCAAGCTCTCTCTCAGCTCTTCTGGCCACAGCTCTTGTCACATCAACCTCAGCCGCAACCCGGGAATCTCCCGGAAGAATCGGAAGCCTCTCTCCGGAAAAAATCTCTTTCATCCGGCCAATCTCCTCCTCCAGAAGCTCCGTCCGGTCTTCACTGACCTTAAACTCCCGATTATAAGGATCAGAAACCCCATCTATAATCTTCTTCAAAGTCTCCAAGATCTTCTCCAGCATCCGGACAACATCCACATCATCAACCAGAACCCGCACAAGCCCAATATGACTCATCAGCTCCTCAACTGACCCCATCAGACAAATCCGATCATCCGACTTTGAAATATTCTTCGTATGGGAAAGATCCGTCATCCCCTTATCACCATACCCGGTATAAACCTCCATCCCAGCTCAACCTCCCAGCAACTCCTGATAAATAATCCCACCCATATCAGACCAATTTTACAATCCTCAACCTGCTACGCATTTCACAAAAAACGTAACACACCGCGGTCATCCCGTCGTTCAAGCCAAACACAACTACGCATTCCACACATACGTAACACACACCACAATCATTCCGGCAAGCCAGGCGCGGCGTTCACAAACGCGCCAGTCTCCGCCAAAACGTCACACATTCAAGGCGCCCACGGCGCCCCATCGGCACAACGTTCAACCATGAACAACCGCAGCATACAGGCACAAGTCAATACCCTACCGCCCGCCACAGTCAAGCACTCTAAAAAAAACCCGAGGGGTGTGCAGAGGGGCCGCGGCTTTGCGGCCCCTTTGCTATTTTTTTAAAAAGACCAAAGTTTAGTATAAATCTTAATAATATCCTCTTTCTTAGGTACACGCGGATTTGCCGCTGTGCAGGCATCCGCAAGTGCCATATCCGCCATCTTATCAACCGCCGCAAAATAAGCATCCGGTGTGATTGTCTTCATCTCTTCGATGGTAAGTGGGATATTCATCTCTTTCTGCATAAACTGGATCCAGTTTACAAGAGATCTTACGCTCATAACTTCGTTATAATTACTCAGTCCAAGAAGATGTGCAATATTGGAATATCTCTTTACTGCCGGAAGATATTCCTTCTGGCTTCTGCTGCGTTTGTTGATATTTGCATTATATTCAACAATATGCGGCAACAGCATCGCATTAGCTCTTCCGTGAGGAATATGGAAAATAGCTCCCAGCTGATGAGCCATACTGTGTGTGATACCAAGTCCTGCGGCATTAAAGGAAAGTCCTGCCAGACAGGATGCTACATGCATTTTCTGTCTTGCATGCATATCACTACCATCAACATATGCACGGTAAAGATATACACCACAGATCTCAATGGATTTCTCTGCAAGTGCAGAAGTAAACTCATTGTGATTGATGCTGACATAAGACTCAATTGCATGAGTCAGAACATCCATACCTGTATCTGCTGTGATCGCAGGTGGAACACTGCGTACAAGTTCAGCATCCAGGATCGCCTCATCGGCCGTCAGGCTGTCTGAGATCAACGGATATTTCACATGTGCTTCTGTATCATTTACAACTGCAAAAGAGGTAACCTCGGAACCAGTACCACTTGTTGTAGGAATGGCAACCAGTCCAACCTTTCCGTAATTGTTGATCTTCAGGGCAAACTCACGGATTGCCTTGGAAGAGTCGATGGCAGAACCACCACCTACTGCAACGATTGCTTCCGGCTGATACTGAAGGAATTTTTTGACTCCTTCGGCAATTTTTCCAACCGGAGCATCCGGAACAACATCACAGAAAATATCAAATTCTTTTCCACCTGCCTGAAGCGGTTTTGTGATCATATCGATCATTCCGCTTTTTACAACAAACGGATCTGTGATAACAAGGACTCTTTTGTATGGAATATCTCTCAGTCTTCCCAGGGCATCAGCTCCAAAATGGATGGCTGTTTTCATTTCAAATGTATTCATAGAAACTGCTCCCTCTCGTCAAACCGAAACACAGTTCTCTTTTGTCTGCCTGTGTTCGGATAAAGTAAAGCGGATCTCCGCATTCCGCATACACTGCATGCTCATGAACATAATCGTTTCACAATATATGTTCCGTCTATTTCGGGTAGATGCATTCGATCTTATGCTCGCTGAAATGCTTCAGCCACTTTTCAGACGGTTTTTTTTCTGTGATGATCGTCTCGATATCCCGCAGCTGTCCTGCCACGGAAAAAGCAGTCTGATCAAATTTCGTGCTGTCTACCACCAGAATACGCATTTTTCCGGAATTGATCATGGCTTTTTTTGTTGTTCCAAAGGCTTCTTTGGATTCCATGATCCCCATATCCTCGTTTAGTGCCTTACAGGAAAAAATAACCTTGTCCACATAGTAAGAGCGGATCACTTCCTCGGTTCTGGCACCAAGAAATGCAAGATATCCTTCCTTCATCACTCCGCCGGTGGAAATAATATTCCAGCCGGATACATCAGAGAGCTCCAGAAGGATCTCCATAGAATTGGTAACAACTGTGAGACGTTCTTTTTCTTTCAGAGCCTTGGCCACAAAAACTGCCGTTGTGCTGGCATCCAGAAAAATGTGATCTCCGTCATTCACCATGGAAGCAGCAATCTCCGCCATTTTCTGCTTTCCCTGTACATTCTGGTTTTTACGAATATTAAATGGTAAATCAATACCGACATCTTCATTGATCACCGCACCGCCATAACTCTTTGTGGCAAGTCCCTCTTTTTCCAGCTTGTCCAGATCACGGCGGATGGTTTCTTCTGAGACATTATAAAGCTGGCTTAGTTCACTTACAACAACCCTTTTCTCTTCCTGTAATTTCTCGAGAATCAGATTTCTTCTCTCTAACGCTAGCATAAGATGCCTCCTTTTCAGATGTCATTGCAGGGATATCCTTCAAAAGGATATCCCTCAGATATGAAAAACAATATTAAAGGATCGTATCGATCATTCTCTTGTCCGGATGAGCGATCACTGAGGAATCCATGTACATTCCTTTTTCAGCTACCAGCTCTTTTGCTCTTTCGATAGAAGCCTCTACTGCAGAAACCTCACCGGTAAGAAGCATGTAGGATTTACCGCACATACCCTTGGCGATACGAAGCTCGATCAGATCAACGATAGCTGTCTTAGCTGCCTGATCTGCTGCCTCGATGATAGATGCTGCATCATAGGTCTCAAGAATTCCCAGGGCACTGATCTCCTCAACCTGTGTGGTTCCGTAGATTGCCGGGAAGATGGACTCATGTGGATTGCCCAGTACAAAACTGTCAATACATTTGTCCTCGTATGTTGTTACAGCTGTGTCTACAGCAGCTTTTACTGCGCTTAAATCTCCGGTGATAATTGCAATATATTTTCCCGGACATACTGTCTGCGCCTCCACGATCTCTACTTCAGATGTCTTAACCATGGCATCTGCTGCAGTGATACCAGCTGGTGTGGTTTTAAACTCAATCATTCCGATTGCTCTACTCATTTTGTGCACGTCCTTTCTAATTTCTTGCAATTACAACATGGCGGTCTGTCACTTCTGTAACCTTACCGCTGATGGTTGCATGGATTCCGACACTTAATCCCTGTGCAGGCTGTGCGATCATCTGACCTTCTGTTACCATATCGCCTACATTTACGATTGCCTGTGCCGGTGCACCGATATGCTGGCTTAAGAGAACCTTTACCTTCGATACGTTTACAAGCTCTTCCTGAAGCGGCGCATCCTTGTCATATCTGGTAAGTCCCAGACGTGCCATCAGGCGCTCCTCAGGAACCTTACGGTATTCTCTTGACTCCTGTACCGGCTTCGGCTGAACACCCTGAGGTGGTCTGATCCCGGCCTTACGAAGTCCGCCTTTCATATCTGCAAGCAGTGTTCTCGGAGCCAGGCTCTGCGGACACGCATACATCTCGCAGACACCACAGGAGCTGCAGAATGCAGAATTGATATAAGGATTTACATTTCTGAAATCCTGATTGGATGCTGCCATCATGAACATTGCCGGATCGATCGGGTGTCCCAGATTATGTCTCGGGCAAAGATCTGTACATGTATGGCAGTGGCAGCAGATTGATGCTGCTCTCTTCAGATCTATAGAAGAAGTCCGCTGCTTCTTCATGACAATAACATGGTCCTTTGGAAGAACCAGGATTGCATTCGTTGTTTTTGTAACCGGGTCTGAACCATTTCCGATACGTCCCATCATCGGGCCGCCAACGAAATATACAGGATCCTTTACAGTTGTACCGCCTGCCTGGGCAACAACCTCTTCCAGTGTACATCCCAATGGAACCTTCACTGTAACAGGGTTCTCAACCTCAGCAACAACGGAAACATATTTACATGTGACCGGTTTATGTTCTTCTACCGCGCGGTATACATTGTAGAGAGTCTCTACATTAAATACGGCTACTCCCTGCTCGATCGGCAGTCCTCCGGGCCGTACCACACGTCCGGTTGCCTCATAAATAAGAACAACCTCATCACCCATAGGATAAACTTCATCAAGAAGATGGATCTTAACCCTTGGGAATTCTTCGATATGCTGATTTAAAGCATTGATCGTCTGTACATAAGATTTTTTGATTCCGATAATGGCCTGGGAAGCTCCTACCGTCTCCGCAACCATATCGAATGTTTTCATGATCTCGTATGCGTGCTTCTCCAACAACTGTCTGTGAAGTTTCAGTAATGGTTCGCACTCTGCACAGTTCATGAGAATGATTTCTGCTTTGTCTGTCAGCTTCATGTATGTAGGGAAACCTGCTCCACCTGCTCCGACAACACCATTCTCCTGCATAATTTTCTGTAATTCTTTGATATCCATGGCGTTACTCCAATCCTGCACCGTCATCTACGATTCCGACGATTGCGGCATCTACCGGTGCTGTTTCTACGCCGCAGCCAATTCTTGCTGCGCTTCCTTGTGCCACCAATACATATTCGCCGATTCCCGCACCGATGATATCGATGGCAACAATCTGGCTGTGCTCGGCTTTCATATGATGCACCGGCTCCACGATCATGAATTTATTTCCTATCAGTTTTTCACTTTTTCGTGTGGAAACAATACTTCCAACTACTTTGCCTACGATCATATGAGCCTCCGTTTTCTCTATATCCTCCACTGGGGATGCCAGAAACGGCATCCCCGAAGGAGGAATATTATTTGATTATGGTAACTGTATTGCCTGTGGCAATTCTTGCTGCATTTGCTTCATCTGTATCAATATGCATTTCCAGTGTAAAGCTGTCATCAACACGGATCTTAACCTGATTAAAGATCGTTCCGCGCTCATTGTCAGCTTTGACGGAAACAACATCACCATCATGTACACCCGCAGCCTGGGCATCCTTCGGAGCCATGTGAATGTGACGCATAGCCACAATACATCCCTCTTTCAGATAAATGGCACCTTTCGGTCCGACGATGGCGATCGGTGCACTTCCTGCAAGATCACCGGACATACGTACCGGAACCTTCATTCCCAACTTGATCGCATCTGTTGCGGAAACCTCAACCTGTGATTTACTGCGGACAGGTCCGAGGATCCTTACATTCTCGATCGCACGGAGCTTCAATCCCACAATGGTAACTGTTTCATTGGATGCAAACTGTCCGCCCATCAGATCCTTTTTCTTTGTGAGCTGATAGCCTTCTCCGAACAGTGCCTCCACATGCTCCTGTGTCAGGTGAATATGTCTTGCGGAAACTCCGATAGGAACAACGAAACCATTGCCCTTGTCTTCGTTTTTGTTGATCGCATCGATCACCATTTTTGTGATCATTTCAATATTATTCGTTTCCAAGAGTACACCTGCTTTCTTTCGGTTTCATGACTGAACTTAACTCAAAACACACCGGCCGGAAGCCTTAATGGCCCTCAGGCCGGTGCGTTTTGGAACTGATCAGTTAGATTATTTAAGAACCGGAAGGATTTTCTCAACGTCTGTATGAGGTCTCGGAATTACGTGTGTAGCTACAAGCTCTCCAAGTCTGGATGCTGCTGCACTTCCGCTCTCTACTGCAGATTTAACTGCTCCTACATCTCCACGAACCATAACTGTTACAAGACCGGAACCGATCTTCTCTGTTCCTACCAGAGCAACGTTAGCTGCTTTACACATCTGGTCAGCTGCCTCGATAGCTGCTGTAAGTCCTCTTGTCTCAACCATTCCTAATGCTTCCTGTGTCATGATCATATCCTCCTTGTGGATTATAAATGCTTTATTTGTTCTGTTTACTTCTGACTATTTTGGTGCAGCAGCTTATTTTTTGCTGCTGTTTTTGCTTTCCAGTGCTTCTTCCGGATTTTCCTGCTGTTTCTTTTTCCATCGGCTTGCACTCAGCTCAACCAGTTTGACGATTTCCTCGTGGGGATTGGCAATTACCGCATAGCTGGCAGGCTTCTTGATAGCCTGTTCTACTGCTGCATTGACAGCTGCTGTAACTGCTGATACATCGCCTTGTACGATCAGGGTCACCAGTCGTCCGCCCAGCTTACGCTCCCATGACGCCAGCTCAACGTCTGCCGTTTTGCACATGATGTCCAGGGCATTGATTGCCGCAACTACACCAGTGATTTCTATAAATCCATATGATTTTCCCATGAGCGAACTCCTTAACTAATTTCTATTCCTCTCAAAGCCTGAATCAGAGCTTTGGAAGGATTTTCTCTACGTCTGTATGAGGTCTCGGGATCACGTGTGTAGCTACAAGCTCTCCAAGTCTGGATGCTGCTGCGCTTCCGCTCTCTACTGCTGCTTTTACAGCGCCTACGTCTCCACGAACCATAACAGTTACAAGACCGGAACCGATCTTCTCTGTTCCTACCAGAGCAACCTCTGCTGCTTTTGTCATTGCATCTGCTGCTTCGATTGCAGCTGTGAGGCCTCTTGTCTCAACCATTCCTAATGCTTCCTGTGCCATGATTCTATCCTCCTGAATCCTATTCGTTACTTTTTTATCATATATGATTCCGACACTTTTGTAAAGTTAAGTTGCGGAATCCTCTCAATCTTTATCCAGGGCGCTGATCTTCAGCATTTTCTGTGTACCTGGTTCCGGGTTGGGGATTATGTAATGCTGTACCACACCTGTCATGCTCTCTGCGACCTTCATGCCGGCTTCTACCGCTGCTGTGACATCTGACACGCTTCCGCGGTACTTGATGCAGACAAGAAGCGGTACTGGCAGGCTGTCCGCATTCGCCGGTTTATTCTTATCGAATACCTCCAGGTGGACATTTGCAGCCTTGCACCCGGCGTCAGCTGCCACAAAGGCTGTCGCAAGTCCGAAGACCTCCAGAATTCCTACAGCTTCTGCCATGTTGCTTCTCCTTTCCCGTTAAGGTTATTTGTTAACAACCGCGATCTTAAGACCTGTCATTGACAGGTTCTTCTCAAGTGCCTCGTTGATCTCTTCCAGCGGATACTTGTCAGTGATCAGCTCAGACATTGGAAGTCCGATTGCTTTTGCTCTCTTAAGGAAATCAAATGTTGTTGCATAATCTCTGAGGTTGTATACCCAAGAACCAACAAGGTTGATCTCTTTGGAGCAGAGGTCGAAATGCGGGTTGATGGTTGCATCTCCACCGTTGATGAAGAATCCAAGCTCGCAGAGGCCGCCGCCGTTGCGGATGAATTTGTAGATATTGGAATGAGCATGAGGATTTCCAGTACACTGGAAAGCGAAATCTGCAAGATGTCCGCCCTGAGCCTCTTTCACAGCCTCAGTAAGTGCCTCAACACCCTTGAAGTTCATAAAGTTTACAGTTGTAGTTGCGCCCATTCTCTTGGCGAATTCAAGACGCTGCTCGTTTCCGTCTACTGCACAGATGTTGTGAACACCCATTGTATGAAGAACGGCGATACAGATCAGACCGATCGGTCCGCAGCCCTGAACAACAACTCTGCTGTTGAATTTCAGGATTCCTGTTGTTTTTGCTCTCTCTACTGCATGTACAAGTACTGCACATGGCTCGATGAGGATACGGGAGTCAAGATCCAGATCACTTACATTGAAGAATGTGGAACCGAAGCTTCCGCCTCTGATGAAGATGTAATCAGCGAACCATCCGTTGAATTTAACATCATCGTCCGGAAGAAGTCCGTATACGTCAGCGCCGCCTACGTTTTTCTTGTTGAGGTCGAACATTGTGATTTCCGGATCATCTTTGAAGATCATACATGTAACGATCTTATCTCCGACTTTAACCGGTTTGCCAGCTGTATCAACCTTAACGTTTTTACCCATTTTTACGATCTCGCCGGTTCCCTCATGTCCGAGAACTACCGGAATAAGACCAAACGGATCATTTTTGTACTCATGAGCATCTGTTCCGCAGACACCGCATCCCTCAACCTTAACAAGGATGTCGTCGTCACCAACTTCCGGAAGATCATACTCCTGAAGCTCAAAATGTTTCTTCTCTGTCATCATTGCCACTCTTGCTTTTTTAGGAATTGTATTTCCTGCCGGAGCAGCCGGAGCGCTTGCAGCTGCTGCTGCAGGAGCGTTTCCTGTCATGCCGGAGAGAACCTGTTTAACGATTTCTTCGATATTTACATTGTTCATATCCATGATTTATGTTCCTCCTGATCAACGAATGCAAAGGCTGTCTGTCATTACGCAACGTCTTCTCTTTGTGAATGTGCTTGCGCTTGTAAGTCCCTCACCGGTACGGCTTGCAATGGTAAATGTACAGAAGCCTTCTCCACCGAATCCAAGTGCGGAATAGGACGGGCCGTTCTTTACAAGGATTGCTGTGTCGATTGCTTTCGCATATTTTGTAATGTTATCAATATTCTTGGAATGAATATGTGCGGAATGACGGTTGCCATGCTCAAGCCATACAGCCTGCTCTACAGCGTCATCAAAATCCTTTGCTCTTACGATTCCGAGGATCGGCATCATAAGCTCTGTTGTGATAAGCGGATGCTCCTTCGGTCCCTCGAAGATAATGCAGCGGGTGTTTGCCGGTGCCTGAACTCCGATCATGGAAAGAAGTGTCTTCGCATCACGTCCTACACATTTACGGTTCAGCTTGCCGCCTGCAAGTACAGTTTCAACAAGCTTATCCTGCTCTTCCTTGGATGCAAGGTAGCAGTCATTTTCTGTAAGCATGTAGTGCATTAACTCATCAACTACGGAAGATACTGCAACAACTTCCTTCTCTGCGATACATGGAAGGTTGTTATCGAATGTACATCCGTTTACGATATCCTGAGCTGCCTTACGGATATCAGCAGTAGCATCAACCAGTGCCGGCGGGTTTCCTGCTCCTGCACCGATTCCTCTCTTACCGGAGGAAAGAACTGCTGTTACAACACCAGGGCCTCCTGTTGCTGCGATCAGATGGATATCTTTATGTTTCATCATAATATTGCTTGTCTCAAGGGTTGGTTTCTCAACTGTGACAGCGATATTATCCGGGCCGCCTGATTCCAAGGAAGCCTCATTTAAAAGATTGATTGCGTAAATAGAAGTTTTAACTGCTGCCGGATGTGGGTTGAATACTACTGTATTTCCGCCTGCCAGCATACCCATTGTGTTGCAGAGAACTGTTTCACTTGGGTTAGTGCATGGTGTGATCGCACCGATAACACCAAACGGTCCCATCTCGATCAGAGTCAGTCCTCTGTCTCCGGACCATGCAGTTGTTGTAATGTCTTCTGTTCCAGGTGTCTTGTCTGCTACCAGGTGATGCTTCAGGATCTTATCTCCCACATTACCCATACCAGTTTCCTCAACACCCATACGTGCCAGTACTTCCGCATTTTCTTTGATCTTCTTGCGGATGCAGGTGATGATCTTTTCTCTCTGGTCCATAGACATTGTCTTAACTACCAGTTGAGCCTTCTTGGCTGCTTCGATAGCATCATTCATATCCTTGAAAACGCCATGTTTTCCGGCCGGAGCATCTGCAATCTGCATCTTTGCCATAACTTCCTGTACAATTTCCTGTACCATATTCTCACTTATTGGCATGAGATTGTCCTCCTTAATTATTCCGTCAAAAGATTATTTCAGGCCAAGCTGAGCCATAACCTGTTTTGTGATCTGAGCAACAAGCTCTGCATCATTCTTTGCTGCATCTGCTGCAGGAGCTGCATCTTTATCACAATCACAGTCTTTTCCAACGAAATCATACTGATATCCTGGGAACTGTTTGTAGTCCTCACTGTGGCATGCACCACCGCAGTTGTGGCAGTTCTTGCCGTCTTTGTTCAGGCAGAGGCTTGCCGGATGTTTACCAGGCATACCAAATTTACGACGGATCGCATAGAGTTTCTCGATGTTCTCTTTGTCGAATTCCTTCGGTCCGCCAAGGAGCTTGGTCTGATACAGAAGCTGTGCATAGAACTCTACAGACTCCATCTTCATGTATGCAGCATTAAGGTCTGTGCTCCATGTAAGTGCTCCGTGGTTCTCAAGAAGTACTGCATCAAAGTATGGAAGGTATTTCTCAAGGTTGTCCGGAATCTCCATTGTGGAAGGTGTACCATACTCAGCGATCGGAACGCATCCAAGGGCGATAACTGCCTCCGGCATGATCGGCTGTGTAAGCGGAATACCTGCGATTGCGAAAGATGTTGCATAGATCGGATGAGCATGTACAACAGATCCTACGTCCGGTCTCTTCTCATATACTCTCATGTGCATCTTGATCTCAGATGATGGTTTGAATCCCGGGTTAGCCTGGATTACATTACCCTTGCCATCTACTTTACAGATGAACTCTGGTGTCATGAATCCTTTGGATACACCAGTTGGTGTGCAAAGATATTCATTCTCAGCTACTTTAACAGAAAAGTTTCCGTCGTTAGCTGCAACCATGTTACGGTTGTAAATTCTTTTACCGATGTCACAAAGCTGTTTTTTGATTTCAAACTCGTTTACCATGCTTAATTTCCTCCTTGAGCATTGGATTGCACTATTTTGTTTCTGAGAACATTTTACCCCATACCACAAAATAAGTCAAGGACAATCCGTTGTTTTGTGTTGGTTTCTTGTTGTTTTTTATGTTGTTTTTATTGTTTTTTATATTTTCTGTTTGCAAAGGATCTTTTTTCTGTAATCCCGTATCTCTCAGCCGCCGATCTGGCAGTCCAGGCCGCATACCGCATGCACTGCATTCTTCAGCATCTGCATATGTTCTGCTGTGGGCGGAAGGATTCCTTCCATTAAATAGGGTCTGCCAAGTCCTTCATATTTATCCTGTCCCAGCCTGTGGTACGGAAGAAGATGGATCTTGTTTACGCCCGGAAGGGATGCTGCAAATCTTGCGATCGCCTGGATTTCTTCCACAGAATCATTAAATGTGGGGATCACCGGAACGCGGATCACCAGTCTGGTTTTTCCGTAGAGCGCAACCCTTCTTGCATTCTCCAGCATCAATCCGTTGGCCCGTCCTGTGAATTCTTTATGTTTTTCCTGATTCATATGTTTGATATCCATCAGATATACATCCAGATAGGGAAGTACCTGTTCGATCTTTTCCCATGGGGCACAGGCCATACTTTCTACCGCTGTATTGATTCCTCTCTCCTTTGCCGCGCGGAGAAGATCTCTGGAAAAGTCCGCCTGACACATACATTCCCCTCCGGAAAGGGTGATCCCGCCTCCGGAACGGTAATAATAGGCACGGTCCTTTTCCACCTCTTCGATCATTTCACGAACTGTCACGTCGCGGCCGATCACTTTATCTTCTCCCAGAACCTTCATGTTCTGGATCCGGTATTCCTGTGATTCCGGATTACAGCACCAGCGGCAGCGGAGAACGCAGCCCTTCAGGAACACGATGGTACGGATACCCGGTCCATCGTGTACTGAATATTTCTGAATATCAAAGATCCTGCCCTTTGTATCCAAATAGTCCATACGTTACTCCTTTAGAAGCCCTGCTCTGTTCTTCTGATGATATCATCCTGCAGAGATCTGGAAAGTGTAGTGAACAATGCGCTGTAGCCTGCAACACGTACAACCAGATGTTTGTACTTCTCAGGATGTTTCTGTGCATCCAGAAGTGTTTCTCTGTCAACAACATTAAACTGCATATGCATGCCCTTCTGATCAAAGTATCCTCGGATCAATGCCACGAATTTCTCCAGTCCTTCTCTTCCTGCAAGTGCTGACGGATGGAATTTCTGATTAAACAGTGTTCCGTTGGATACGATAAAATGATCCAGACGTGATACAGAAGTTGCCGCAGCTGTCGGTCCCTTCACATCCTTGCCGGCTGACGGGGAAACACCATCTGCTACCGGAGTATGTGCGTAACGGCCATCCGGTGTTGCACCGGTCTGTCCGCCAAGCGGAACATTTGCAGATACAGGATAAAGTCCCGCCTGATAATGTCCGCCTCTTGGGTTCATATATTTCTGAAGCGGTCTTGTGTAAGTATAAGCCACATCTCTTGCAAAGTAGTCCACATCCGGGATATCATTTCCAAATTTCGGAACCTCATCAATCATCTTGTGGATCTCTTCGAATCTTGCCTTCTTCTCCGGAGATGGCTCTGTTCCGAGAGCTGCTGTCATAACAGCTGTTGCGGTCTGCTCATTTACACTGATGCCATTCTCCTGAAGCTTCTGCATAACGATGGTGGTGATATCTGCTGCAGCCTGTGCATCGATACCCTTGCCGTAGTTCCATGCCAGAGCCTCCTTCAACTCCTCCATGGTCACCTTCTTTTCTTCATATACAAGCTTGCGGATCGCATACAGAGAATCTGCCATGTTTGCAATACCAAATCCCTGAGGACCTGTAAAGTTATAAACAGCTCCGCCTTCCTGAACGGATTTGCCTCGTTTCAGACAGTCATCCACCATACAGGAAAGGAATGGAAGCGGACATCTCTCCGCATGTGCTACATCAATGGCATTATCAGCATTTACAAGCAGGGAAATGAAATATTCCATCTGTTTCTTATATGCATCATAGAACTCGTCGAAGCTCTTCATCTCTGTGACATCGCCGGTCTGGACACTGATCTGTACCCCTTTGTCCATACCATTGGAGAAAACCATCTCCAGCGGACGACACATGTTAAAGAATGCAGCGTCATGCCAGCCCTCTGTCTTACCTGCCTTCTGCGGTTCTACACAACCGATGATGTTATATTCTCTGGCATCTGCAAGAGAAAGGCCACGGTTCTGCAGTGCAGGAATGATAACCTCATCATTGTAATAAGCCGGGAGTCCGATTCCTGTTCTTGTAAGCTCTGCAGCCTTGATCAGGAATTCATGCGGAGATCCGTCCCATACTCTTACAGAAAGAGACGGTGCCGGAAGATGCACATGCATAGACGCCTGGATGCACATAAAGGAGAGATCATTGGTCACATCCTCGCCATCCTTGTTCTGACCACCTGCGATCAGGTTCTGGAAAAGGCTGTAGCCTGCAAATCCCTCTGCTGATGCAGCATCACGACATTTATTCAGGTCGTTTAATTTTACCCATATACAATCCATCAGTTCCTGAGCAAATTCTCTGGTAAGATTGCCTGCTTCCATATCACTCTTGTAATACGGATACATATACTGGTCAAAACGTCCCGGTGAAATGGAATGTCCGCTGCTTTCCATCTGGATCAGCTGCTGTACAAACCAGAAGGACTGGCACGCCTCATAGAAGTTACGGGCGCCCTTTGCCGGTACGTGTGTACAATTGGATGCGATCTGAAGGAGTTCCTGTTTTCTGGTCGGATTCTGACACTGATATGCCATCTGTTCTGCGAGCTCGGCATAGCGATGTGCATAGTCAATAACTGCCTGACAGCTCATGATAACTGCTTCCAGGAAACGGGATTTCTTTGCGTAATCACCATCTCCTACATTACACTCATCCAGTTCCTTCTGAGCTTTGGCAATGATTCCTTCATAACCGATTGCCAGAACTTCTTCATATTTAACGGTTACGTGTCCTACACCATTGTAGAAATAGTTTCCGGGTGTAAAAATATTGTGGTCAATGGCAAGAATCGCTTCCGGTGCCATGTAGGAGGTTGCAAGCTCACTGGTAGTCTTGCCTTTCCAGTATTTATGTACCTCACGGAGCTCCGCCTTGGTTTCCTCCGCAATATAAAATGGATCGGCTGTTCTGGTAGCCACTGTATCCAGCTCATCCTCCAGCCACTGGAAAGAATACTCCGGAAACGTCTGACATCCTCTCGGCGCCAAAGTGCTGCTTCCGACGATCAGCTCCTCATCACGGATGATGATTGGAATGTTGTACAGGATGTGGGCAAATGCCTTGGCCCTGCGGGTGATGATCGGCTCGTCTTCTGTTGCTTTGTAAGACTCTGTGATCAGTTTTGCTCTGGCAGATTCGATCACCGGCATCTTTGCATAAAGATTATCTACAAGATGTGTGATCCTGTCTGTTTTCGGAACATCTGCTATATGAAATTTCTCCATGATTCTCCTTTCTCATAACCGGTTGTTTCTGGTGATCTGTCTGCCTCTGCGCTTCCAGAACCGCTCCTGTCCGGCTATGTGCTCATGTAGTTTTATTATACCTTACCCCTACTTCGATGTCAACGAAATCCAACATGTGTTTCTAGCTGTTTTTGTGGTTTTTATCGGTTACACCCTGTTGATTTTATTTGTTTTTTGTATTTTTATGTTTTTCTCTATTGACTTTGCTTTTCTGCTCTGCCATACTTGGATTTATATAGAAATTCCTTTGTTTTTCAAAAAAAATTTATACAAAGCGGACATTCACATTCCGCTCTGTCATATGTTCTCAAACAGTAAAAGAGGTGTATTTTTATGTATCTTTCTGATATGCATACCCACTCCATCGCCAGTGGTCACGGCACGGAATGTACCATCACCAACATGGCACGTGCAGCTGCTGAGAAAGGTCTCCGGCTTCTCGGGATCACTGATCACGGTCCCGGCACTCTTGCAGCCGGAACTTCCTCCTATTTCCGCAGCCTTACCTATTCTCCTAAAAAACATTTCGGTGTGGAATTACTCTACGGAATTGAACTGAATATCCTTGACCGCAGCGGAACGGTAGATTTAGATCAGGAATTATTATGTAAACTTGATTACGCCATTGCCAGCATGCATGCCTGGAATTACCGCTGCGGTACCAGAGCCGAAAACACAGAAGCTTTTATCAATGTAATGAAAAACCCCTGTGTGAAGATCCTCGGACATAGTGATAACACTCATTACCCGGTTAATTATGATGCGCTTGCAAGGGCTGCCAGGGAAACCGGCACGATCTTCGAGATCAACGAAGCTTCTCTTGCACCTTATGGCTATCGTGGCGACACAAGAGAAAACTGTTTCGAGATCCTTCGATGCTGCCGCAAATATGATCTGCCGCTGCTTCTTTCCAGTGACAGCCATGGCCCGGAGCATATCGGAGATTTTACCTGTGCTGCTGAGTTTGTTCATCAGGCCATGTTTCCGGAACAGCTGATCCTCAACAACCAGCTTCCCAGACTCAAGGTTTTTCTCCAAACCAGAGAATGATCTTCTGTATTTTTTCCGACAGATAACAGCTATTGTCCACCCCAAAACAAAACAGGCCAGTTCAAACACAGGAATATACATTTTCCTGTATCTGAACTGACCTGTTTTTTATTTTTCCCGCTGCTTCCGTACAATTTCCGCAAGCTCGCTATATTTACCTGTAACATATCCGAAGTTCTCTCTTCTGTGAGGAAGCTTGCATTCGGTGCAGTCTTTGATCCCGCTTTCCGTAAAGCGAAAATTACCACCACATTTATCTCCCAGTGCATATAAAGGACAATAGCAGAACAGACAGTTGAAGTTCTCCGGATCTGCTCCTTTATGGCATGGAAAGTACTCACAATTTTTGTGGCTGAAGTAAGAGTATTCTTTGCCTTCCCAGTATGGCTTCTCCATGGCTCTTTTCTCCTCTCCTGACATAACCACGCATAAATTTTCCTATAAAAAAAGAGGTAGCGATGCCACCCCGGGGTAGAAATATAATCCGTTCATGAGTGCGCGGAGGGAACGAATGTATCCGGAGTAGTATCGCCTGCCATTTAATCATGTATAATTCATATGAACAGGCGCATTCCATAAAAAAATGCCTACTCTCGTAAAAAAGTAGACAACGTCCCAGGGGTGCGGAGTCCCTGAAATGGTTGTTACACTTTACACGGAAGTTTAACCTCGCCATAACAAGCAGGTTTCCTGGCTCCGGGATCATGACTCCTCTCTCCTTCTCATACATACGTACAATGGACTATGAGATTTGCTCCTCCGTTACAGTGACCGGATCGCTCAGGTTTCACACCTGATTCTCTTTTCTGCGGACCTCTGATAATCAATATATAACTGTCAGCCATCCTCAGCACTTGCTATGTTCAATATGGAATTATACTGACATCATAATAACATCCTGTTAATTATATGTCAATACTATTTTCAATATTTATATATTTATGAGCATATTTTGTTGCTGTTTACTCCGTTCCATGGGTTTTCAGTGTTTTTTACGACGTCAAAAACAGCCCGACAAACTGCTGTCGGGCTGCTGTGTTTTTATTTTCTGTTGTACGTTCTTATTATACAAGACGTCTTACAGATACAATTGTTCTGTATGTAGCATCATTGCTGATCTTGATCCCGTCCTGAGAGTTCGATGCATGAACGATCTGGCCATTACCCATGTAAATAGCCACGTGTCCGCCATAGCAGATCAAATCTCCCGGCTGTGCATCTGCGTAGGATACTTCTGTACCTGCATTCTGCTGCTCATAGGATGTTCTCGGAAGGCTGACTCCGAAGTTCGCATAGACACTCTGTACAAATCCGGAGCAGTCTGCACCATTGGTAAGGCTTGTTCCGCCCCATACGTAAGGATTTCCTACAAACTGTGTGGCATAATTCACAACAGAAGATCCTGAACCGCTGCTGTAAGAAGAACTGTCACTGTCTGAGGATGTGTCCTCTGCACTTTCTTCGGATGCATCTGTGCTGTTATCGTAATCTGCGTCTGCATTATCCTCTGTATTCTCAGTATCCCCGGACGCATCATCATTTTCACCATTGTCTGCATCTTCATCCACATGCTCGGTGTCATCCTCTGCAGTATCCTCATCTGTATTCTCGATCACGTTGCCGTCCTCATCGTACTGTACATCTTCGCTCTCGTCCGCCTCATCCTGCTGTGCTTCCTGCTCTGCCTGGCGTCTTGCTTCCTCTTCTGCCTCAGCCTGTGCTCTCGCTGCTGCTTCAGCCTCGGCCTGACGTCTTGCCTCTTCCTCTGCTGCAATACGCTCAGCCTCTAATCTCTGAAGCTCTGCAGTCTGCTCTGCAAGAAGGTTTGCATAATCTGTAGCCTGCTGCTGTGCGTAGGCGATCTCATTATCATAATCTGCGGATGTGGCACGCTTCTCATCCAGCTGTGCCTGCAGGTTCTGGGACTCTGCTTCATATTCCTGCTTCATCCCCTCCAGCTCTGCCTTCTCCTGTGTGTACTGTGCTTCCAGGTTTGCCACCTGCTGGATCGTATTGGAATATTTTTCAAGGCTCTTACGGTCCTGCTCATAAGTCTTCTGTGTGTACTCTGCTCTTGTAAGAAGGTCAGACAGGTTCTCTGCATTCAGCATCATCTGGAACCATGCATCGTCTCCACCCTTCTCATAGAGATACTGGATACGTTTCTTCATTGCCTCATACTGTTTCTGCTTGGCATTTTTGGCCTTCTCAAGGTTGGTCTGTGTAGATGCAATGTCGGCTTCCTTATTGGAGATATCTCCTTCCAGTGTCTGGATCGAAACCATCACGTTTACAAGATTGGCATCAAGAGTTGAAATCTCGCCTTCAATCTGTGACTTCTGTGAGGAAAGCTCATCCAATCTGGAATAAGTCGCATTCAGCTGTTCATTGGTCGCATCCATCTCCTGCTGAAGTGCTGCCTCATCTTCTCTTGTTGCGCTTACGCTGACTACCTGTGCTCCGCTGATGATGAGCGCCAGTGTCAGACATAATATCCTTTTCTTCATGACTGTTCACCCTCGCAATCTGATTCTAATTTAATACAGCGGATCTGACCATCCGCTTCGTTGGTTTTTTGTAATACTTTTGAAATATCTTGTTTCAATCTTTTTATATATTAACACAGTGTTATTTGGATTGCAAGGATTTTCTATTAATTAGTTTAAAACTTTGTAACATTTATTAATGATTTTGACATCAAAAAGGAGAACCTGTGATATCTCAGGTTCTCCTCGCATGTTTCTTATAGTCATTTATTACATATAAATTTCTTTCCGCGTATTTCCGATCAGAAAAGATCTGCAAGGATCTGGTTGGCTGTTTTCTTCAGATATCCGTTGGGATCGGAAAGTGTGCTTCTGTTCCATCTGAAGTATGCACCGTTTCGGATATAATTACCGCTGGATTCATGATAATCATATTTGCTGACTCCAGGATACCTGGACATGTAAGTTTCTGCCAGCTTGATCGCCTGGCTTCCGTAAGTTCCGCTTGGTGTCGGTGTTCCGGAAATCTGTACGCCGGCATTAGGTGTACAGTGGAGAATCACAACACTCTTATCAGAACACTGTCCGAGAACGATCCAGGTATGTCCGCTGTTGTATCCGATATCTCCCGGATAAAGCTTCCAGTTTGAGCTTGCCAGCTGAGACTGGGAAACGATGGTTCCCATTCCCTTACCGGAATATAAAGATCCAATATCTCCGGAAACAGTAGTATACTGGGGTCCGCCGGATCTGCTCTGCATAATCTGATATACAGACCATCCTACAAAGCCGGAGCAGTCAAGGCCCTTCTGTTCTGTAGCTTCACTGAGATCCATATAATATCTGTAATTATAGGAGCTGGAATTGCTGTCATACCACTGTTTCCATTTTGGACTGATGCCCTTTCTGGTCGCATCTGACCAGTTGTGGCCGCCGCCCCATACGTAAAGAGTCTTTCCTACCGGAAGTAATGCATTGGCGAGGAAATTCTTGATGGTCCTGGAGCTTGTAGCTGTAGCAGTACCCGGGTTGGTATCCAGGACACCATTGCTGCCAAATGTATACTTCTTGCCATCGATCGTCTTCGTTCCCGTAGCCATGACACCGGTTGACGGATCAAAATAATATTTATATCCTTTTTTGGAATTTGTGACCCATCCGGTAGCCATCACGCCGCTCTTGCTGTAAAAATAATAGGTATTGCTGCCGATCTTCTTGAAGCCCTTATACATAGCTCCCGTGTTTGGATCAAAATAACGCTTCTGCTTTTTCTTATTCGTTGCCCAGCCCTTTGCCATAAAGCATTTGCTGGTAAAATATCTGGTCACATTCTGCTTGTCTGTAAGGAATACGCTTCTTGCAGCAGCGCCACTGCCGCTGTAGAAATAATATTTCTTATTACTGATCGTGGCCCATTTCGTTGTCATATATCCGCTGGTAGGATTAAAATAGCGGGTATTGTTCTTGCTGTCTGTAAGCCAGCCTGTTGCCATATAGCCCTTGACACCGTTGACATTATAAAAATATCGTTTACCCTTGGAATCCTTAGCCCAGCCCTTCATCTGTACGCCTGTGGATTTATTAAAAAAATATTTCTTCCCGTTCAGTGTAAGCCAGCCTTTTACCTTCTGGCCATTCTGATAATAGTAGGACTTTCCTTTTTCTGTTTTAAAGCCGTTTTTGGTCGCAGCCTGTACATCTGTTGCCGTTGTATGTACAGTTGCTCCGGCTGCAAAGAACATCAGAACAAAAAAAAGTCCCCAGAGTTTCCATTTTCTGCTTAATTTTCGCATACATACCTTCCTTTGATAGATAGATCATTGATATTTACTATTTCTTAAGTCCGGCTGATCGTAAACATTACAATTTTGTTACAATTTTACGTCCATATTATATAACATTCTTTACAGTCCGTCAACTCTTTCCTTTTCTTTCAGAAAAAATGTTATCCCGGTATTACCAATGTTGATTTTATGCAGAAAAAATCCCCGAAACATCAGAAATATTCACTGATGCTCCGGGGATATGATCCTTTATGCAGTTTTGCTCCTGTCTGCTACAGATTTGTTACAGATCCTTACAGAAATTTTTTGCGAAGCTCTGCTCCGTCAAGGGCACTTAAATATGCAGGTGCAACATCAAATACTGTCTTGCAGCCCTTCTGTCCTTCCTGGTTCATGCGGTATGCAGCTCTTGCATAGGCAACGATCACAGAAGATGTGAACTCAGGATTGGAATCCAGCTTCAGGCTGTACTCGATCACATGGCTGTTCTCATTGTTCCAGCCTGTTTTTCCACTGCGGATCACAAAACCGCCGTGTGGAATACCGCTGTGGTCACGATCCAGCTCTTCCTGAGAAATGAAATGTACCGTTGTATCATACTCGTCAAAGTAGTTCGGCATGGTCTTGATCTCTTCCTCGATACGTGCAAGATCAGCACCCTCCTCAGCAACTACGAAGCACTCTCTTGTATGTTTCTGACGTGTGGTAAGCTCCGGATTTTCTCCGTTTCTTACTGCCTCAAGTGCAGCTTCTACCGGAATGGTGTACTGCTTTGCATCCTTTACGCCTTTGATGCGGCGGACTGCGTCAGAATGTCCCTGGCTGACACCCTTGCCCCAGAATGTGTAGTCGTTTCCATTTGTAAGGATCGCATTTGCATACATACGGTTCAGAGAAAACATTCCGGGATCCCAGCCTACGGAAATGATTCCTACATGTCCATTCTCTGTTGCTGCCTTGTCAACATTTGCAAAATGCTCCGGGATTTTCTTATGTGTATCAAAGCTGTCCACAACATTGAAATATTTTACATACTCCGGTGTCTGAACAGGAAGATCTGTCGCACTTCCTCCACAGATGATCAGGACATCGATCTCATCTTTCAGCTTCTCTGCGTCTTTTACAGAATAAACCTTTGCGGTCTCTGTAAGGATCTTTACAGTCTCCGGATCACGTCTGGTAAATACTGCAACCAGCTCTGTATCCGGATTATGCTTGATGGCGCACTCCACGCCGCGTCCCAGGTTTCCGTAGCCTAAAATACCAATTCTTATACTCATAATGATTTCCTCCTCTTTTTCTCTGCAGTATGTCATTTTCCGGACAGCACTGTGGATTTCTGTCAGAAAAATTCCTCTGCGATCTATATCGCAAAACGGATCTGCCTGATCCGCCTTACAATCATATGGACATGCTGCCTCAGGATATTCCGATTCTCAGTTCCGGGATATCGATGACCGCTTTGTTTCTGCATCAGCAGCAGAAAAAGCCGCCCGGCCAGCACATGAAACAGGCCATGGTCCTGCAGCAGGCATCACACATATCTCCTCCTGCGGTCGGCATTCCCCCAAAGGGATCCTGTCGCTGCTGATACCAGCCGCCACCGCCTTCCATTCTCTGGAGTAACATACGGTACTGCATATTATCCGGTTCCTGACGGACTGCCTCACGGATCTGATCCAGAGCTGTTACATTATTTCCCATTCCCATATTTGCCATAGCAGCCAGGTAATACCATTCTCCATTTTTCTGACCAAGAGAATCCAGTACATTCATAGCTTCCTTAAAATGACCGCTCTGCACATAATTGGCTGCCGCCCTTCTGCGCATACTTTCCTCATCCTGATAGGCACTGGAACCGGCATTTCCGTAATTTCCAAAACCACCGTAATTTCCGTAGCCGCCATAACCATTCTGGGAACTGCTTCCGTACTCACGCTCTTTCATGATCTGCTCGTAAGCCTGCTGCACTTCTTTGAATTTTTCTTCGGCCTGATCCTTATTCGGGTTATTGATATTGGCATCCGGGTGATACTTTCGGCTCAGCTTCCGGTATGCCTTTTTTATTTCATCATCAGATGCGTTTCTGGGAACTCCCAGCACGCTGTATGGATCTAACATCTTTTCTCTTTCTCCCGTTCTTCCCTGCGCTTCTGTCCGATTGCCGCAAAGCGGCACCAGACGCCGGAATATAAAATATTTCGAAGGATATCTCCGTATCGGATGATCGGCAGCTTTTCAAATTCTCTGCAGCATTCTGCAAGCATCATCATAAGTAGCCGACGTACCTCTTCCTCGAACCCTTCTATCTTATATTTTTCAAGGAAAGGATTGTAATTTCCGTTTTCTGCATCTTTTTCCACATCATCATAAGCATCCAGGATGTAGATAAATTTTCCGAGATAAAATCCCAGACGGCGCAGGGATGATTCCCAGACATCCTTACGGAAGGCCAGAATCTCTTCCATGATACGTCCGGAACACCCGGCTACACGGTCCACATCGGTTTCCCTCTGTTTTTCCAGGGAAGAAAGCTCCTCCAGTGCGCCTCGGATCCTTTGGATCTTCTCCGGATAAGCGGACATATGCATATTTCCGCAATTCTTCAGAATTCTTGCATATGCATAGTGCAGTGGTTTGTGTTCATCCTGCCAGTCATCCATACATTTGTAATAGGTAAGGATCACATTCATATCCGCACAGTACTCAGTTACTGTATTTTTACGTACCGGCTGGGGCTTCAGCGGATGGACCACACACCTGGAAGTTCCTTTCTTCGTTGGCGGTTCATAAAGGGCGCTTAAAAGAAGGACCACAAATGTCATATCATAAGTCAGTGATATCTGCCCCGGTATCCCGTATCTCTCCCGAAGTTCTCTGCAAAGGCCACAGTAAAAAGAACGGTACACATCAAAATCCTTGAATTTTATTTCCGGTTTATTAACGGTCACATATCCGAACATGTCAGCTCCTTTTTACGAATTTTGTGTGGCATTTCGGACATTCGATCTCGATCTTGCCCTTTCCCTTTGGAATACGTATCTTCTGTCCACAGCCCGGACAGCTGTAGATGTGATGGGTCTTTCTCTGCTTCATCAGATTCTTTTCTTTATTGAAGCGAAAACGGAACTTCGACGTCATCTGAAGGAATTTCTGATTTTCGGCATAACGCTGCTGGATATTTCTGGAAAAAATACGTATATATGCATATACGATCGCTGCGACCCCGAGAATGTCAAGAGTGCTGCCGGCAGTTCTGCTGAATATATTGGCAAACATTGCCAGAATGATCAGAACCAGTGCAGCTCCCATGGTAAACCTGGAAAAATCATCCACTCCATAACGTCCCTGCATAAATTTATTGAATTTGTCTCTCATATGATCTGCTTCTCCTTTTCACTGCCATATGGCACTGCCAAAAAATTTCCGTAAAAAAATCCGGATGGCAGTTCCTAACGGTCATTACATACCTGGAAAATGTAGAATTTCAGATAATAGGATTCGTCAGCTGACCAGAGGATCGGATGATCCGGTGCCTGTGTACGGTACTCTACCTGGCGCAGTCTCTTATGGACATTCTTCGCTGCCTGACCGATGGTCTGTGTAAACAGCTCATATGTCATAAAATGAGAGCAGGAACAGGTCGCCAGAAATCCGCCGTCCTTTACAAGACGCATTGCACGGAGATTGATCTCACGGTATCCCTTGATAGCATTTTTTACAGAGCTTCTGGATTTCGTAAATGCCGGAGGATCCAGTACCACAACATCAAATTTCTCTCCCTTCTCCTCAAGCTCGGGAAGAAGCTCAAAAACATCCTCACAGAGGAATTTCACTGTTCCGTCCAGGCCGTTCAGACTGGCGTTTCGTCTTGCCTGCAGAACTGCAGTTTCCGACGCATCCACACCAAGAACACTCTGTGCCCCTGCAATTCCCGCATTCAAGGCAAAAGAGCCGGTATGTGTAAAGCAGTCCAGAACCTTCGCCCCCTTGCAGAGCTTCTGGATAGCAAGACGGTTATATTTCTGATCCAGGAAAAATCCGGTCTTCTGCCCGTCCCTGATATCTACTTCATATTTCACACCGTTCTCTTCAATCTGAACAAGTGTCGGAAATTCTTCTCCGATAAATCCCTTGGTAAGTTCCATTCCCTCCTGGCGGCGTACCTTTGCATCACTTCGCTCATAGACTCCGCGGATCCGGATCCCATCCTCAGCAAGGACTTCCTTCAGTGCATCTATGATTGTTTCTTTAAGACGGTCGATTCCCAGTGCAAGAGACTGTACAACAAGCACATCTGAAAACTTATCCACAACAAGACCCGGAAGAAAGTCTGCTTCTCCGAAGATCACACGGCAGCTTCCGGTATCTACTACCTTCTTACGATACTCCCATGCGTCGCGGACACGTTGCTTCAAAAATTCCGGACTGATCTCTGTACGCTCATCTCTGGTAAGCATACGGACTGTGATCTTGGAATTGGTGTTGATAAATCCTCTTCCCATGGGATATCCGTCAAAGTCCCGGACCAGAACGATATCTCCGTTCACAAAACTTCCCATGATGCTTGCGATCTCATTGTCATATACCCAGAGGCCTCCTGATTTCAGGAATCTGCCTTCGCCTTTTTTTAATGTTACTACTGCCAGGCTCATAAATTCTACCTTTTCCCTTTCTCGTTTCCCTGTCACGGTTTGCGATGTATGAGTCCACAAAACCGATTTACGGTCAATTTTATCACAGAAAAATCCATTTTTCCAGTGCTTACACAAATCCTTGTCGTAAATCACAAAATTTTCATGATATCTTTCCGGCACGACAAAAAAATACCGCAGCAGAGGTTGTTTTCTCTGCTGCGGCGTATTCATCTCTTTTTCTGCTGATCTTTTATTCTGCTGCGGATTCCTCGGAAGCGTCCGTGTTCTCGCCGTAAAGACCTGCCAGATATTTCATGGTTTCTTTATAAAGTGTCTGCTTATCTTCCTGGGGAACATCTGCAAGAATAGCAGCTGCCACGTCTGTGGCATCTGTGTCATCCTGGGAACTGTCAATACCGAACAGCTTCTTCAGCTTCTGATCCATCATATTCAGCTCTGTACTCTGATATTTCTCTGTACCATCTGCCTCATAGGATTCTGTACCATCCTTCAGAATGTCATAATAATCCTTCTCAACAGTTTCTGCCACACTCTTCGCTGTCTGCTCATCCAGTATTACAGTTGCCACTGCCTCTGTATCTTCCGTTGCAGCAAGAAGGGATTCTGCATCGCCCTCATACTCGCCTTTTACAAAGAGGACAAATTTGTCATAATTGTTCTTTGCTTCTTCGCTGAGCACAGAAGTATCGTTTTCTGCACTGTCTGCCTGGTCTGAGCTGTCTGTACTTTCTGAAGATTCTGTATCTTCTGTTGCCTCCGGGATTCCGGTTTCATCGGATGCAGCCTCGTCAGAAGCGCTTTCATCTGTGCTACTCTCATCGGATGCACTATCATCTGTGCTGTTCTCGTCAGAAGCACTTTCGTCTGTGCTGCTCTCGTCCGATGCACTATCATCTGTGCTGCTCTCATCAGAGGTACTTTCGTCTGTGCTGCTTTCGTCCGAGTTTTCCTCATTGCCATAGGTTCCGTCGTCGGTAGCATCCGGAATTCCGGTCTCATTGCTTGTATCCTGAGAATCTGCTCCTGTTTCTTTCTCAAGACCCGGGTCCTCTGTGGAGCTCTGGATCACATCGTCCCCAAGAATGCTGTCATTTACATTGTTGACGATATCATCTGAAGAATCTTCATCCACATCTACGGTGTCATCACTGCTCTCTCCATCCAGTGTATCATCAGAGGAAGAGGCCTGGCCTGTGGTATTGGCATCTACCTGCTCCAGTGTTTCCTTCACATCATCATAATTGTAATCCTGCTGTGCGATCTGTCCCAGAAGAGACACGATCCTGTCAATATCGTCCTGGCTTATGGAAATATTGTTCTGCTCAGCCACATTGATGACAATATTCTGGATCTCATCTGCATTCTGTACTCCGTTCTGGATCACATCCATCTTGGACTGGTTTACAACTGTTGTCGCCTCATTTTTACCAACCTTATCTGCAAGTTCACCGGTGGTTACGATCTCCTGGTTGGCAAGCTTCGTCTTGGTCTCATCCAGCTTCTCTCCACTGGCTTTCTCATATGCCATCTGAATACCGGTAAGTGCACCTGTTCCGGATACTTCCATCGGGCAGGCAGCAACTACTTCACAATTCTTCACACCGGATGTGGAAAGTGTGGTTGCGATCATATTACCTGTCACCCAGTTCAGATTTGCTGTGCGGACCTTGATCCCGCCGGACTGTGTAGGCTTCACATAAGCACAGCTCAAAGTTCTGGAACCGATCTGGGACTGTGGTGCGATATTATCCAGGTGTTTATGCTCATCCTCATTTGTAATGGTCATCACCTGCACCTGATCGGAACTTACATTAAAATATTTCATCATTGTCTGCTTCTGAGCATCCGTAAGATCTGCTCCAAGTGTTACTACCTTCGATGCATCTGCAAATACGGGATTTACACTTCCTGCCACAAGGCATGCACTGCAGAGCAGAGCTGCGATCATGTTTCTTTTTTTCATTGATCTTCCCTCCATATATTTTTTCGGATTGATTGTATCTGCTTAACTTTTGCGGTGTAAAACGGACATTCATCTCCATTACTTACATCTCCACGAATGCGAGCGCTTTACGATCTGTCATTCTTGTTGTATTATAACACAGCTGCAGAAATATTTGTAATTTATATTATATAAAAAAAACGCTGCCGGAAATTATATCTCACATTTCTGACAACGTTTTATTGCTTTTCACTTTTTCCCAGCGAACTTATCTGATCCGGTTTAATTTTCCGGTTTCTTTTGCTTTTTTCAACAATTCCCGGTTTTTTTCATTCATGATACCAAAATCCTTCAGCGGACAGTACACTTTTTCACATTTTCCCATGAACTCCAGCGCTTCTTCAAAGGCTGACTCTGAAATGCATTCAAAAGGCTTCTCCGTGATCACTTTTGCAGCCAGTTCTTTTGCCACCTGATAATCTGCATCATTGGTATGGAGAACTCCGGTCACAAAAGGAATCCCCTGTCGCTGCAGTTTCCGATATACCGGAATCCCACTTCCATTTCCTCCGATCACAAATACCTCCGGTTTTCCGGCCGGAGGTTCCATTTCCACGCAGCCGAATTCTGCATTATAGCTCCCACGGGTGATGCCATAAAGCTTCCGAATATAATCTGAGGTAAAGATTTCCTCCGGTGCACCATATTTCTCAATGTGATCTCCATGAACACAGATCACCTGGTCAGAAATCTTCTGGGCAAGATCCAGCTCATGAAGGGACATGATCACCGTCATCTGTTTTTCCAGTACCATCTTCTTCAAAATGGCAAGAAGCTCCAGCTTATGCCGGATATCCAGGAAGGAGGTCGGCTCATCCAGGATAATGATCTCCGGTTCCTGGCAGATGGCGCGTGCCAGAAGGATACGCTGTCTCTGTCCGTCACTGATGGCTGTAAAATCCCGGTCCTTCAGATCCCAGGCGTGAACCATCTCCATAGCGCTTTTAACTTTTTCCTTGTCCTCTGCGGAAAGTATCCCAAGAGTTCCGGTATAGGGATATCGTCCGGTGGATACCACATCCTCACAGGTCATAAGCTCCGGGCGCATGCGCTCGGTAAGTACTACAGCCAGTTTTTTTGACACTTCCCTGTTGGTCATCCGGCTCATCTGTTCATGTTCCAGATATATCGTTCCACTGATCAGAGAAAGCTGTCTTGTGATACTCTTCAAAATAGTAGATTTTCCGGCACCGTTGGGACCGATCAGTGTCAGGATTTCTCCTTTATTCAGCTGAATATTGATCTCTTTGATCAGTGGTTTTCCATCATAGCCTACGGTCAGCTGATCTGTATAAAAAAAATATGATTTCATCGTTTATATCCTCTGCTGTCTGCGAATCATGATATAGATAACTACCGGTGCCCCGAAAACTGCCGTCACAGAACTGATGCTCAGCTCCGTCGGTGCAAATACAGTTCTTGCGATCAGATCACAGAACAGGCAGAACACTGCACCGCCCAGAAAACAGGCCGGGATCACAAGCAGCGGTTTGGCAGTCTTCAGGAGACTTTTTGCAATGTGAGGCACAGCGATCCCCACGAAGGAGATCGGCCCTGCAAAAGCAGTCACACAGGCAGAAAGAATACTGGAAAGCAGGATCAGAAGTATCCTGAAAACCTTGATATTAACTCCCATATTCTGCGCGTAAGTCTCCCCCAGCTGATAGGCGCTGATCGGTTTTGACATAAAAAATACGATCACCATGGTAAGAAGTACCACAACAGCCATAGTCTGCACATTCCCCCAGGTCATACCGGAAAAGCTTCCCAGTGACCAGTTGTGAAGATTGACTATGTTGGAATCATCTGCAAAGGTCACCACAAAGTCTGTGATGGCCGAACAGATATAGCCGATCATAACACCACTGATGACCAGCATGGACATGTTGTGGACTTTTTTTGCCACAAGGAGCACAAAGCCCATGGAGATCATTGAGCCCGCAAAAGCAGCCAGGATCATGGCACCGGAACCGATGGACACCGATCTGCTTAAAAAAAAGATCATCAGAAGCGCCACGATCAGCTTGGCACCGGAAGAGATTCCCAGTACAAAGGGTCCCGCGATAGGGTTGTTAAAAAAGGTCTGCAGCAAAAATCCGGAAACAGAAAGTGCTCCGCCAAGGATGATCACTGCCAGTATCCTGGGAAGACGGATCTCCCAGACGATATTATAAGAAGTTTCATCTCCCTGATGCCGGAATATGATGTTCAGGATCTCCTTCACAGAGAGGTGGATACTTCCGGAATTTACATTCCATATAAATAAAAAGATCAAAAGTACCGCAAGGATCACAAAAGAGATCCCGTATCGGACTGCGCGTTTTCTGTCATTCATTTTTTCTGGTACACTCCTCTTCTGTTTTGTTATCATATCCTTTCGTTTCCTGCTCACAGGTGGAAACCGGCAAAGGAGTTAAAGCGAACACTGGATTTTATTTCAGTTTATGCATATAGGTCAGCTCATCCAGAGAATCATCATCTGTAGTCAGCATGGTGTGGATATCCTCGATCATGGTTCCAAGTCCGGTGGTTTCCTGGAAAAGATTTTTGCCTGTGCACCAGACATTTCCGTTCTTCACTGCCTTGAAATCTGCAAGAAGCTTACTTTTGGAAAGAAGCTCATCAATGGTCTTAAGTTCCCCGTCGATCGTACTGTTGTAGATGATATAGTCTGCATCCTTCGCCTTGGCATAAAACTCCTCCATCTGCATATTCATGGTGGAAAGAGCATTGTCATTTACTCCCGTATCCTCCGGAACATAATTTCCTCCTGCGAGAGAGATCATTTCTGAAACATAGTCGCCGCTTTTTCTTATATTTACCGCACCTACGGAGTTGATATAAAAGAACGCCACGGTCTTGTCTGTTTTATCTGCGGTGAGAACCTTATCCAGCTTGTCCGTCTGCTCTTTGAATACCTTTTCTGCCACATCTTCTTTTCCCAGAAGAACTGCGTAAAGTTTCATCCACTCGGTCCTTCCAAGAGGATGACTCTCATAACTGGAACGCTCTACCATTACAGGGATCCCGAACTGCTCCAGCTTCTCCTGTACCTCCGGATTGTGATGGATCATGGTGGATTCAATGGCAAGGTCACAGCCCTCGTTCAGGATCAGCTCGTAATCCGGAGCACTGTACTTGCCGGCATAGATCATCTTTTTCTGTTCCATGGCGTCCTTTGCTTCCTGGATATACCATCCGTCTTCCTTGGTTCCGGAAAGCTTGATGCTGTCAATCCCGTCGATAGCGCGGAAAAGATCCATGGCCGAGGTTGCTACCAGATAGATATTGTTTATGGGCTGCTGCAGAACCGCAATGTCAGGATCCAGCCCCTCCGGTGCTTTCTTGCCTTCGGGAACTACAAGAAACTGTCCTTCCTGATCAATGGTGAGCAGCGCATAGCCATCGTTGTAGTAATCCACATTAAATTCCTTTGCGTAGGAAAGATCCATACTGTGGTCAAAGGTAAGGCCTGGAATATCCGCAGGCTTATGTTCTGTCTCTGCTGCCTGCACTGCAAAAGCACACCCCAGGATCAGGGTCAGCGTCAGAAATATGTATGAAATTATTTTTTTCATTTTTCTTCCTTTTTCATACTTGAAGAATCAAAATTCAGAGTATACTCAATCTCGTGAGGCGTACTCATGGCTACAGTATCTGCAGTCACTTCCATTTCTGCATCAAAGACAGTGACCGGGATCTCAAATGTGGAGTTTCCGTCTTTATTCACCGGCTCATATTTTTCGCCGTCCACGATCATATAATCATAATTCGGACTGCTCCAGATGATGGTTGCCGTAGCTTCTTTGTCCTTGATCTCTACTTTGGCCGGAGATTCTACGGATGCCCTTCCTGATCCGCCTGTAAGGGTTACATCAGTCTCATAGGTTCCATCCTCCAGCTTCAGATCTTCCGGCTTTTTCCCTTCGGATTTCTTGTCGTCAGAGGTTTTTCCATCTTTAGACTCATCTGACTTTTCTGCTGTCTTTTTGTCAGAGGCAGCTTCTTTTTTTTCTGTATCGTCCGCTGTTTTTTCAGCAGTATCCTCTGTTTTTACAGGATCCTTTACGCTGACTTTATGGTCGTACCATTTGCCTTTTTCTCCCAGGATCGCCACGTTAAATTCCTCACCAATGGCCGGTACCGGGATATCAAATCCGTAAACCTCCTCTGTATAACCATCGCTGTACTTCACTGTATCTGTGGTCGGCTCAATGATCTCTGCTCCGTCCTTCTGGGCATCCTCGGCAGTTCCCGCAAACAGGTTAACGATCTTCTTGGAAACCAGACTTACGTGGATGGTCATTTTACCATCTTTGACCGTGAGCTCTCCTTTTTTGTCATTGGCCTCATTTACATGAAACATGCTGCTGTCTGTATCAAACTCTGCTGTATAAACGCCATCTTCCAGGGTATCTGCTTTGGCTGCATCTGTATCCTTTTCTTCGGAAGCTTCTGCTTCCTCACCGGACTCTGTTTTTGTTTCGTCTGTTTTTGCCATCGCAGGCACAGAGCCCAGCACCAGGACTGATGCACTTGCCATTGCAAGAATTAAGTTTACATAGCGTTTTTTCATGATAATCTTCTCCCTTCCATAGATACAGCAATCTGCCCGGAAAACAGTCTTCCTGATCTTTCCGGGCAGTTACATTGATTTCTTATAGGTATCTGAACTCACTCAGATATTTTTGTATTTATTATTCTGCGGACTCCTCAGCAGAATCAGCCTCTGTATCTGCTGCATCAGAATCTGCGGATTCATCAGTGCTTCCCAGAGAATCGATTGCTGCCTTTGTATGTTCTACATAAAGCTTCTCAACGGCCTCGATTCTTCCAAGACCCTCGATCTGGCAGTCAACCTTATCGAAGTTTCCGGATGCTACAAACTGGCTCTTCCAGGAATCCTCATCATCACCGGCCATATCGTTGTTTGCATGGTCTCCGGCAACAACCATCAGCGGACGAAGAACAACGTTCTTGTATCCCGCTTCTTTTACTTTCTCGATAACCTTGTCGCAGGCTGTATCTTCCGGCTTACCCTCTACAGTACCGATGAATGCGTTCTTCAATCCAAGATTTTCCATCTGTGTCTGCATCTGATCGTATGTAATATTAGCTGTATGGGATGTTCCATGTCCCATGAATACGAATGCTGTGCCAGCCTCAGCTGCTGCATCCATGCTGTCAAATCCGGCCTCTTTGCAAGCCGTATCTGTGATCGCCTGAGCAACGGCTTTCTTGTCATCATTGATCACAGTTGCATCGTCTCCAACCTCACCGAGCATTGGCTCTGCGATAGCTACAGACTCGAATTTATCTTTATAGCCATTGATTGCTTCTGTCATCTCATCGTACTCAGCACCATGCATCAGATGGGTAGGCTGTACAACCAGATTCTTAACACCATTCTCTACTGCACGGTCAAGAGCCTGCTGCATGTTATCGATCACTTCATTATCTCTTGCCTCTACATGGTTGATGATGATCTGTGCTGTAAATGCTCTTCTTACAGACCAGTCCGGATAAGCTTCTGCAAGAGCATCCTCGATTCCTTTGACATCCTCTGCACGGCTGTCATTGAAGGAAGTACCAAAGCTTACAACAAGAAGTTCATTCTCACCGATCTCATCCTGGTTACGCGGATCGTCCTTGGAAGCATCTCCTGTGTCACGTCCGAAATAATCCGGATCTGCATTCTCACCCTCTACCAGCTCTTTCTGAGCGTCTGTCAGAGCATCCCATGCTTCTTTAGCTGCCTTGCAGTCCTCATCTGTTGTGTCGTTTCTTTCCTGTACATAGATCTTGTCGATCAGAGCTGCTACATTATCTGCTGCTTCCTGATCTGCATCAGAAGCCTCTGTGGTATCAGCTGCCTCAGCGTTCTCTTCTGTAGCAGAATCCTCTGCTGCCATTGCTGTTGTAGCCGCACCCATAGAGCATGTCATGGAAACTGCGAGCATCAGAGCTAACATTGTTTTTCTTTTCATTTCTCATTGTCCTCTTTTCATGTATTTCCAGAATACTGATATGTACAAAAAAACAGCAGCTCTCTGCGGCCGCCTGCTCACACATGATTCTCTGCGCAATACAAATACATAAAAAGAAGTTCTGTATTGTTATGGAGAATACCGATTCGTAAACCGCGAATCCCTGGATCTCACAATAAGGCAGTTCTCCTGACTTGGTTCCACACTGCTTTCCCTTCCCGGTCTCCCAGTGGTTATAAAAGCAGCTCCCCTTTCACAGTGACGGTATCGTTCCGGATTCTCACCGGATTCTCTTTTGCACATCCGACTGGATGCAACCTTATCATTATAACATTTGCACATATTTTCTTTTACCTGGTTATCTAACTTTTACCACAAACTCATAAATTTGTCAAGATTGATGTCAGACGATTCACGGTTTTCTGTGATCTTCGCTCACAAAAAAACACCTCGCGAAATATTACCAGTGAACAGTAACCGGTTTTCTCCCTGTATCTGTCAGTTATTATCAGAATACTTTCTCCAATCTTCATGCACATCCTGCATAAAAAACAGCCCCTTTCTGTCATCACCCTGATATCAGAAAAGGACTGTCTTACACCAAATATTCGCTACTTGCTCATAATCGATAAACTGCTTCGCAGTTTATCGATTAAAATACTTCTGCTCCAGGTATCTGGCTACGTAGATTCCGCTGGCAGATGCATGGGAAAGAGAGTGTGTCACGCCGCTGCAGTCTCCGATAACAAAGAGACCCTTGTGGCAGGTTTCCAGATTTTCGTCGATCTCAACCTCCATGTTGTAGAATTTAACCTCCACGCCATAAAGCAAAGTATCGTCATCCGCGGTTCCCGGTGCGATCTTGTCCAGGGCATAGATCATCTCGATGATGCCATCCAGGATACGTTTCGGCATAACAAGGCTTAAATCTCCCGGTGTCGCAGAAAGTGTAGGTGTTACGAAGCTTTCCTCAATACGGGCTTTTGTGCTTCGTCTTCCGCGGATCAGATCTCCGAACCGCTGTACCATAACACCACCGCCAAGCATATTGGAAAGTCTTGCAATGCTCTCACCGTATCCGTTGCTGTCATGGAACGGCTCTGAGAAATGCTTGGATACCAGAAGGGCAAAGTTTGTATTGTTGGTATGCTTCGCCGGATCTTCGTAGCTGTGACCGTTTACTGTGATGATACCGTTGGTATTTTCATTCACGACAACACCTCGCGGGTTCATGCAGAAGGTACGGACCATATCCTCAAACTTCTCAGTTCTGTAAACGATCTTGCTCTCATAAAGCTCATCTGTCAGACGGCTAAAAACCTCTGCCGGAAGCTCCACACGGACTCCGATGTCCACACGGTTGGAAAGAGTCGGGATCTTAAGCTCTGTACATACAGTTTCCATCCATTTACTTCCGCTTCGTCCTGCGGAGATGATACAGTAAGTTCCCTCGTAACGCTCATCGCCTACAACAACTGCGTAACCATCTTCTGTTTTCTCCACTTTATCAACAGATGCGTCAAAATAGAAATCCACATGGTCTTTCATTTTTTCATAGAGGTTCTGAAGCACCACATAGTTGATATCTGTTCCCAGATGACGGACTGATGCATCCAGAAGATGCAGGCCGTTCTGAAGGCAGAGCTTACGGATCCCACTGTTTGTGGTAGAATAAAGCCTGGTTCCTTCACCGCCGTGCATCAGGTTCAGTTTATCTACATATTCCATCAGCTCTGTGGCTGTATCCTTGCCGATATGCTGGTACAGAGTTCCGCCAAACTGATTGGTGATATTATATTTTCCGTCGGAAAAAGCACCTGCACCGCCAAATCCCTTCATGATCGCGCAGGTTTTGCAGTGGATACAGGATTTTACTTTCTTTCCGTCGATGGGACATTTTCTTTTTTCCAGAGGATGACCTGCTTCAAAAACCGCGATCTTTTTCTCCGGATCATTATTCATCAGTTCATAGGCCGCAAAGATCCCACCGGGACCTGCCCCTACGATCAGTACATCATACTTCATAAACAAAAACTCCTTATTTTGTATTGCACATTTTCAGTGCTTTGTTTTTGCACAAACCCTGTCTATTCTACAACAAACGTGTTCAAAAGTCACCGTTTTTTTTCGGTTTTGGAAAAAAATCCTCAATCCTTCCGGAACCTTCCGATCTTAAGCTTTTTTCCATCTGTTTCCACAGTGATAGCACCGTTTTTCATGGTGTATTCCACCTGACTTCCGGCCTCTTTAAGCCGCTCTACGGTTTCCGGTGACGGATGTCCGTAGGTGTTGGCGGAAGAACAGGAAATGATCGCCACTTCCGGCTTTATTTTCTCAAGAAATGCTTCTGTGGTAGAATAACGGGAACCGTGATGTCCCACCTTCAGACAGTCAACATCCTCAAGCACCCCGGCTGCCAGAAGCTTTTTCTCCGTATCTGCACCGATATCTCCGGTAAAAAGCATCCGGAATTCTCCAAAAGACAACTTCATCACCATTGCTTCCTCATTCACATCTTTTCCCGCAGCATTTTTTTCCGGCCACAGAACAGAAAAAGATACCCTTCCGCAAGGCAGCTCATCTCCTTTTTCTGCTGTCACTACCTTAACTCCGGCTGTTTTTGCTGCCTCTGCAAGCTCCCTCCACGCATCTGGTCTTTCAACCCAGGCAGGCAGGATCAGATATCCGGCCCGGATGGTTGTGAGACCTTTTCCCATATATTCCAGAAGTTCCTTCACACCGTTGATGTGATCCTGATCTGTATGAGAAATAAAAATCCCATCCAGCCAGGAAATCCCCTGACTTTTCAATGCCGGCAAAAGACAGTATCTTCCAAGGTCCGACTGGCTGCTGCTTCCTCCGTCGATCAGGAAATGGTGATCCTCCGGGGTCTCCACAAGAATACCGTCCCCTTGTCCTACATCCAGGCAGATCACCTTCAAACTTCCTGCCGGATGATATCCCAGTATCAGGATTCCGGCTGCCAGAAAAATACCGGCTGTTATCCGGATAGCATATAGCTTCCGGCAACCTGCTTCCGACCGCTCCCCTGATAGCTCCGTTTCCTCACAGACTGCTTTTTTCTTCCGGAGCTGTTCTTTTATATACTGTCCCATAAACAGAACTATGATCAAAAAACCATAATATACCAGGATCTGCCATATTTCCGGCTCCCCTCCGATCCAGGTACTCCATCCTGACTTTCCTGCCAGACTGCAGAGATATTCATAAAAAAGCAGCAGTACCCTTGCCGGCAGGAGCACCAGTTTTGCTGCGGGAATACTGAGAATCCCCAGCAGCAGCGCCGCCATTCCTCCAGTCAGCACTGCCCCCACACTTGAAAGCACTAACAGATTCAGGATAAATCCGGCAATAGAGACTTCTCCGAAAAACTTCAGCATCACCGGCAGTGTCACAAGCTGAAGCGCTATAGGACTTACCAGTGCCTTTGTCCATTTTTTCTCCGCTCCTGCAAGGGCACAGATCTTTTCCGCAGCGGGCCCCATTCCCAGAACACAGCCAAAGGACAGAAGAAATCCACTGTCCAGGAGATAGGCCGGAGATTCCACAAGGATCATCATGGCCGTTACGGAAAGAGCACTCATCATATCATAGATCCGTCCGGTGATCCTGGCTCCCATGGCGATCAGAAACATAGTTACTGCCCGCATGGTGGAAACACTCCCTCCGGTCATGATCCCATACTGCAACATCACTCCCAGAGAAAAAATCCCGGCAGGCCAGATTCCCAGTCCCATCTTTTTCAGAAGGTTGTAAAGCCCCATTCCCAGAATACTGATATGAAGCCCGCTGATCGCAAGGATATGTATGATCCCGGCCAGCTGATAGCGCATCTGTATTTCCGGATCCAGCTCCTGTTTATCTCCAAGCGTCATGGCACAAAAAACAGGCGCATCTTTTCCTGCTGCTTCCTTCAGGATCTGCCTGCAGCTTTCTTTTATCTCCAAAAGGAGCTGCCTGTAGCCGGAATACACTGCTGTTTTCTTTTGGAGCACAGCGTTCTTCATAAAATAATAACTATGACGACAGGCATAATACTGTTGGCTGTCAAAGCCCCCCGGATTCGCAGGACCTTCCACTCTTTTCAGCGTTCCCTTGACCAGGATCCGCATTCCCGGTTTCAGATCTTCTTCTTTTTTGAGAAATATTCTTACATTTTCAATTGGAAATTTTTTTGACTGATGGATAAGATATGTTTTTTTCAGATAAACAGACTGGGAAAATTCTGTGTTTTCATACTGTTCCACTTCCCCGCAGATCATGGAACCAGGGTGTGCTTCGATCTGCTTCTGCACATTTACCGGAAGGGGATTCCCCCTGATCAGAGGAATCCCCATAAGCTCCAGTATGCCAAGACTCAGCACCATAAGAAAACACAAAAGACACATCGGCCTTTTCACCATAAATGTTCTCCCGTTTTCTGATATTTTGAAATGTTTTATTTTTTCTGTTCTTTTTTAACCTTTGTGTGTGCCAGCAGGCTGTCGTTCCACTCATAGAACTTATAAAGCTGCATGTTCTGGCCAAAGGTCACTTCCTTGTTTCCTTCGATGGAAATCTCAACTTTGTCCATATCTGTTGCCGCGATCAATGTATTTACCACCGAATACACGGCAACCTGTTCCGAAACATCCAACGCATAATCCTGAAACACAGAATTATAATCTACATAGCAGATACCGTTTGCTCTCGTCAGGGAAAGTACCTCTGAATTCTCCGGTATTGTAGGATAATGTCCTTTTTCCAGCGGACCTCTTGCAAGCTGCTCCAGAACCACCGTAGCTTTCGGAAGATTTCGTCTGTAGCGGACACTTCTCTGTTCCGCTACCAGTTTATCTCCGTTTTTGTTTGTGAAATACAGAGTAAAGGTGTCATAACTGTACACATCCCCATCGGACCCGGAAAACTCCACAAAGGTGTCGTTGTTCATAGCTCCCACTTCTTCACCCCTGGTATCTGTCAGTGGCTTTTTACCCACACAGATCTCAACGGACTCCACTCCTGGAACCTGTAAAAATATCTTCACTATACCTGCCCTCACCAGAAGTTCCCTGGTACGTGACATTTTATCATAGGCCTCATCGAATTCTATGTTCAGGACTCCATCCTGTATGGAATAAGAAGAAATCTTTACCCCCTCCGGAAAAAGTGAGATTCCGTTTTCCCTGGTCTCACGGTTATTCAAACTCTCGGAAAAATTGCGCAGCATCACTTCTGTTGTTTCCTTCTCCGGAGTATATTTTTCTTCTTTCAGTCTCGTTTCATCGCTGTTGATATAATAAAATCTATACTGCTGTTCTTCGTTTTTATTTCTTCCCGACAAACCTATGAAAGCAACCAGACCAAGAAGGATGCAGGCAGCGGCCACACAGATGATCAAAATCGTTTTTTTCATGCTGTACCTCCTAGGACGGGATATAGGACAGTGGGATCTTCACGGTAAATGTGGTTCCCTCGCCCTCTTTGCTGGATACCTTGATGATTCCATGATGCATGGCTATGGAACTTCTTGTAATGGCAAGTCCAAGACCGGTTCCGCCGATCTCTCTGGAATGGGATTTATCCACACGATAAAAACGCTCAAATATCCGTTCAATGGAATCTTCCGGTATTCCCAGGCCGGAATCTGCAACCGTTACATAGAAATCCTTATGATCCGCATCCAGTGTTACGCGGACCCAGCCCTCATCTACATTGTATTTGATACCATTTTCGACCAGGTTACTGATGGCAAGGGTAAATTTCACCTCATCCACATCTGCAGTTACCGGTCGGAACGAATCCAGGATCAGGTCGATCCTTCTCTGATCTGCAATGGGCCGGAGACGCTTCAGGATATTCTCCAGCAGCTCATTGATATTCATATTTGTGATATTCATATCTGCTGCTTTTTTGTCCATTTTTACCAGGGAGAGCAGATCGGTGATGATCTTGTTCTCTCTGTCAATCTCTTCTGTGATATCAGAAAGAAATTCCTGATACAGTTCCTCCGGAACCCCCTGCTGTCCTACCAGCGAATCCGCCAGAACCTTCATGGAAGTCATAGGTGTCTTCAGCTCATGAGACACATTGGATACAAACTCCTGTCTAGATTCATCCAACGTCTTCATTCTGGAAAGCATCTTGTTAAATGCATCTGTGATCAAAGCTGTCTCTGTATAATCCGGTACCGAGATCTCCTCATTCTGATATCCGTCTGTAAGATCCTCGATCGCTTTCGTTACCCTGGCAAATGGCTTCACCAGGATCGTGGAAAGAATATAGCCCAGAAAAATGGCCAGCACTACAATGATACCGATGATCAGAATCCCTTTCTGCTCCAGTTCATGGATGGTTGCTGTCACCTCACTGGAAGATGCCATGATCATCATGGCACCCTGCACCTGTTTTACATCCGGACTTTTTACCGGAACTGCCAGAATCAGCTTCTGGCTGTCAGAATCATATCGGTAGGCATCTTCTCCTCTAAAACAGTTCAATACTTTCTGAGAAACCAGAGTCCTGCCCTCATCCACACCATAGGTATCCTTGATGATCCTGAAATCCCTGTCTACAATGAGAATCCTGCCACCATAGCTGTTGGACAGTAATTCCAGCTTGCTGTTCACCGTCTGAGAGCTGGTATCATTCAGATAATTCTCCTTGATCAGCAGGTCGCACATGATGTCACAGATATTCTCCATGCTCTGCACACGGTTGGCAATGGCACGGTCTTCATAGTTGGCAATGACCATTTCCGTTACAATGACACTCGGTACGATTCCCAGTATGATCAGGATGATCAGAATACGAAAGCGGAGACTTTTAAAAAATTTGCCGTTCTTTTTGATCTTCACAGGTTATGCCTGGAAATAGTATCCCACACCCCATTTGGTGTGTACATATTTCGGCTCACTGGGATTGGCCTCGATCTTTTCTCTCAGGCGGCGGATATGTACATCTACGGTACGGACATCTCCCGGATATTCATAGCCCCATACGATATTCAGAAGATTTTCCCTGCTGTATACCTTGTTCGGATTGAATACCAGAAGCTCCAGCACATCAAATTCCTTGGCTGTGAGATTGATCTCTTTTCCGGAGATAAATACGCGGCGTCCTTCGCAGTCCAGCTTCAGTTCTCCGACTTCCACAGTCTTGGCCTTTTCCTGCTTCTCCTGTTTGCTGCCTGCACGGCGGATGATCGCCTTGATGCGGGCTTTGACTTCCAGGATATTGAAAGGCTTGGTGACATAATCATCAGCTCCGTATTCCAGACCCAGGATCTTATCCATATCTTCTCCTTTTGCTGTAAGCATGATGATCGGAACATTGGAAAATTCACGGATCTGCTGGCATACCTCAAGACCGTCCATTTTGGGAAGCATCAGGTCAAGAAGGATGATATCGTACTCTCCTGCTTTTGCTTTTTCCAGTGCTTCCTCTCCGTCATAGGCACAGTCCACTTCCATTCCGTCCTGCTCCAGACTGAAGCGAAGTCCCTTGACAATCAGTTTCTCATCATCTACTACCAATACTTTCCTGCTCATTTAGCGCTCCTTACTTTATTGCTATTTTATCCTTTATCTTCTCATAGGTTCCTTCTTTGATGCCTGGTACATTCATGATATCCTCTGCTGAAGTAAAGGGACCGTTCTCTTCCCTGTAAGCGATGATCGCCAGGGCCTTGGACTCCCCTACACCTGTGAGAGTAGTAAGCTGGGATACATCAGCGGTGTTCAGATCGATCTTCTGCTCTGTACCGGTATCTTCTCCGGAAGCTTCCTGTCCGGTTCCGTTGTCCGTGTCATTTCCGGATGAAGCTTCTGTTCCATCCTGAGTGACTGCAAGGACCTGACTGTTTACTTCTTCCTGCGTTGGCACATAGATCTGCTGTCCGTCAGAAAGTCCCTTGGCACGGTTGAGATAGCTTGCCGCAGCTTCCGGAAGATATCCTCCGGCCTGCTCGATAGCCTGAAAAACACGGCTGCCATATGGAAGCTCATAGACTCCCGGGCTGGTCACTGCTCCACATATATCTACATAAATGGTCTGAGGGGTGTCTGAGATCTCCGGCAGCTGTTTTTCAACCTCCGGATCCGGTTCCTCCGCAGACTCATTCTGTTTCTTCTGTGATATATCTGCCGCAGCCCCTGCGGATGCCTTCCCGGATACTTCACTTTCCGTATCCTTCAGTTCTTCCTGCTCTGCATCTATTCCGGATGCTTCCGTACTTTCTTCCTGCACCAGTTCTTTCTCCAGAAATTCTGTTCCGTCATCCTTACAGCCTGTCAGCCCTGCCAGGATCTGTAACAAAAATATGGAAAAAACAAGCCGAACACTTCTGATATGTGATCTTATTTTCATAGGTAGGCGGTTCACTCCTTTCCGCCGATGTGGCGGCAGGTGCCCCGTTACTCATGCAAAACCATACCTTATTTTAACGAAGTATTACAAATATTACAATACTTTTATTTCTATTTCCATTTGAAAATAACCACACCTGCAATACAGATCAGCATTCCCAACAGCTTTCTCCACTGAAAATCTGCTCTTTCCACACCGAAAATCCCCAACAATTCTATAAGATAGGCCACCGCAAGCTGAGAAATGACAATAAGCATAACCGCCCGCGCAGGCCCCAGACTTCCCATACTCCGGATCACTGTGATAGTGATAAATGCACCGATCACTCCTCCGAGTAAATTATATTTATCCTCTACCTGCCACAGCATGCCGATACTTTCTCTGCCTGTAAAAAACCATGCTGCCACACAGACCAGAAATGCAGAAAACTGTACCCAGCCGGTTGAAACCCACAGACTGGTCTGTTTTGTTACATTTGTGTTAAATACCCCTTGAATACTCATCAGTGCACCTGAGATCAGTGCTGACAAAAATCCCCACATAAAAATCCCTCCATATATACTCCATTTCCGGTATTACTGCTGGAAAAAGGCGCTGCATATTTCTGCAACGCCTTTACGGTTTCTTATAATTTAGTTTATGTGATTTTCCTGCAATTATACACACTGCTACTCTGTTTTCTCATCCGCATAATATTTATATACATGATCACGAAACGCTCTTTATTCCGGAAAATATTTTCTGAGATATATCCTTCCGGAAAACGCAATATGCGGCATCTCATAAAAAATGGCTGTTTCCGGACAGATCGGACGATAGAGTGGGTCTGCCACAATGATCCTGGCTGTTTTCAGCTTTTCTTCCATGGCTTCCTCGCCACAGATGGCTTCATCTCCCTTGCGCAAAAGTCCCTCTGTGATCTCCAGCGGACAGAGTAGCTGAACCTTTTTTCCGTATTTCTGCTCTATGACTGCTGCCAGGGAGCCCATGGTAACCGGTTCTCCGATGATGGTAATGTCCGGTACGGAAAAAAATACCTCATCTTTGTCGGGCATTTCCCTGCTTTCTCCTGAAGGATCAGATACTGCTGACAGACTGTTCCTTCCCTGAAAATAGATTACCTGCTCCGGAGTTACTTTCCACAGTTCCTCCTGTTTCCCTAAGATCTGCCCTCCGCTTTCCTCTGTGGAGTCATCCTTCTTATTTACCCACTCTCCACAGGATCTATCCGCGATCCGCTCAAGTGCATCTGAAATCTGCCCCTCATAGCCTTCCACAGGAGTCCCCACGAGAAATGGCGTACCGAATTTTTCTTTCAGCACATTGGCCGCCGGGATTCCCACAGAGGATACCACAAGGTTTACCGCTGCTTCACCGGCACAGGACAAAGCTTCCAGCGTATCCCCCATAGCCCAGGTGGAAAGTATCTCCCAGCCATAGTTTTTCAGACGTTTTTTCATGGCATCTACTGCAGACTGCGGGCCAAGATCAAGGGGGGTTGCTCCAAGAATATTTAATTTCCGGCTTCTCTTCTCTGTAGATCTTTCAGCAGATCCTGTGGGTGCTTCTGAACACCTTCCGGTTTTCTCTGCAGCTCCTGTAAAATGTCCGGCGATCTCTGCCAGCGCCAGCCCTGCTCCGTATACATAGTCATGCATGCCGCTGGTCGGAACCGAAAATGCCGGGATTCCGATTCTTGCCGTAAGTGCACGGGCCAGTCCCGGAAAATCCGTTCCATTCATAAAAGGGATCGGAGAGCTTGCAAGTGCAATAAATTTCGGTTTCAGCTCCTTTGCCGCCTCTTCGATATCTTGAAGAAATTTCTCATCATTTCCCATAATGGCATCGATATCCGTAAGACCTGAGATAAAGATCAGACTGTCCTGATCGTACCACCGGATCTCATCATGGGTATTATAGGTAGAATTACAGCCGGAGGGATCATGCATCACTGTCATTCCTCCAAGCTCATACAATGCAGAGCAGACGCCGGACACGTCTGCCGTGTAGATCGGTATGATCCGATATGCCTGTCTCATATGCAGCTTTCGCACCCCCATCCCTTTCGAACGATCAGATCCTCCGGAGCTTTTTCCTCATTAAATGCCTCCAGCATCAGCTGTGCAGTACGTCTAATCCCGTCAAAGCCCCAAAGCCCGCCACCCTGTACCATATTGACAAAATTCCGACTTCCGGTAAACCAGGCTGCTTTTTGTCCGACGGCAAGGATTTTTCCGGAATGCTGCCGTGGCCGCACTCTCATCTCCGGGCGGACAGTAGAAATCAGCTTCAGCTTCGGATAATTCTCCTTCAGCCAGAAAAATACTTCTTTTTCTTCCGGGCTGATACTGTCCAAAAAGACGGATTGTACCTGAAATTCATGAGTAAGGAGAAGCTTTGTAAGTCCCAGTGGCCTTGGATGAAAAAGATAATCCACAACTATGGGAGTGTCACCGATGATCTGGTGTGCATAAGAAAGAGTCTCCTCGCATTTTCGGATCTCTGTTTCGATATCCAGGCCATTTTTACCGCCACTGTGCTGATCCAGCAGCTCCAGCAAATACTTTTCCTGCGTCTCTATCTCCTCATAGTCAAAGCTTCCGGGCAGGTATAAAAACGGCCTTCCAAGTCTCTCCGCCTGCTGCTGTACTCCGAATTTTCCTGCCGGATAACAGTTAAGGATCAGGCTTCCCTCTCCCAGGCTCTGATAATCCTCCCAGGTCTTACAGGCCGGTGCTTCCCGGAGACGGATTCCGTTTTTCTTCAGGATCCGGCAGATATCTGCACTCTCATCCAATACAAAATCACTGCCCATGGCTGTGACACATTCCGGATCTGCCTCTCTCTCCGGTACTGCATCATACATGGCACGGCGCAGCTTCTGATCCGGAGTCGGGCCTGTTTTCTGCATGACAGGATCCATAAAGCACCGCATAAAAAAAATCTCCGGAAATCTTTCTTCCAGTTCTCCGTAGATGCGATCCAGATCACTTCCCAGAAAATGATGAAGACACACGGTAAAAAGCAATACTGCCTTTGGCTTCTCATCCAGACGGTTCAGAATGTCCGTCACTCCTTCAATGGTCACATCCTCCAGATTTCCGCCCAGAAGATCCTTTTCCTCCACAATTACAAAGGAAAAACGGTCTGCCGCATTCATCTCTGCGGCAGTCAGCACAACGCCACGCATGCAGTTATCCGCACAAACGTAGATCTGTCTTGCTTCCGGAACCAGCATTCCCGTATGTACAATATTCCAGTTTCCATGAGCCGGTGAATTAAATTCCAGCCCCGGCTGAAAGGGAACCGGAAAAGAGGCTTCCTTTATAAATATTTCTGTTTTTCCCGAAAGCCCTCTGCTACCAACTCTTTTTAACATGGGCTTTCCTCCCTGCATGCACTCAGGATCTGCTCTGCCAGCATCCGGTACTCTTCTGCCATCTCGCTATCCGGATAGGCTTCCAGAAGAGTTTTTCCCCTGTTCTCTGCTTCCAGGACCAGCTCACTTCTGGAAAGCGTTCCCACTACCTGCGTATGAAAGTCCGCCGCCAGCGCCCGGACTTTTTCTTCCTCTCCCGACACGTTCCGCCGGTTCAGGATCACGCCGCCAAGGGACGCATATCCTCTGTTTCTGAAATTATCCACTGCCATGGCAATATTTGCCCCTGCATGGATGGCCATATTTTCTCCGGAGGTGATGATAAATACCTTATCTGCATACCCCTTTCGCATGGGCATGGAAAATCCACCGCAGACAACATCTCCCAGTACGTCATAAAAAACAATGTCCGGTTTATAGGTCTCATAAGCTCCGTTTTCCTTAAGCTTCTCAAGAGCGGTAATGATACCTCTTCCCGCACATCCAAGCCCCGGTGCAGGACCGCCGGCTTCCACACAGACCACACCTCCATATCCGATCTGCACCATATCCGTAAGCTTCAGCTCCTGGCGTTTTTCGTTATACAGTTCCAGCACAGTGGGAACTTTTTTTCCATGCCTGAGAAGGATCGTGGAATCTGCCTTGGGATCACAACCGATCTGCATCACTTTCATTCCTTTTTCCGCAAGGGCAGCTGCCACATTGGAAACCGTAGTAGACTTTCCGATGCCACCCTTTCCGTATACCGCAACTTTTATCATTTTCTGTCCTCCGCTTTTGTGATCACATTGGAATATGCCGTTTTGGCGGAAACTCCACTGAGGCGGCCGATCTTTCCGGATAAGGAGCTGATCACATCTTGTGGTGCATCAATGGCAATACTGATGATATTGATGCCTTTTTCCCGGTAAGGGATCCCCATTCTCCCGATAATATATTTTCCCGCTTCGTGAAGGAAACGGTTGATATCATCGATCACATCATTGTTTTCCACAATGATCGAAATCAATGCCACTCTTGTCTCCATAAGATCTGACTCTCCTTTCCGATATTATCAGCAGATCCTCGGCAGAAGCTCTCCTCCCGGCTGCGGAAGAAGTGCCTGAGTTCCGATCTCCGTAGTCATGACAACTTTTCCGGGCTGTTCTTCAGTAACTTCACCGATAATGGCTGCATCCCTGGAATAAGGACATTTACGCAGTGCTTCCACGATCCTTCCTGCCTCTTCCTTTGGTGCCATGATCACCATACGTCCCTCACATGCCAGATAAAGCGGCTCCAGGCCAAGCATGCCGCAGACACCCTTTACCTCCGGAGCTACCGGAACAGCTGCTGCATCCAGGCGGATTCCTACATTACTCTGTCCTGCGATCTCATAAAGAACCGTTCCGACACCACCTCTTGTGGCATCACGGATCACATGAATGTTATGGGTGGCATCCAGCACTTCTTTTACAGCTCCCCACAGCGGTGCGCAGTCACTTGTCACATCTGCATCAATGCCGAAATCCTCTCTTGCCAGAAGAATGGTGCATCCATGTCTTCCCACATCACCGGTTACAATAATGGCATCTCCCGGTTTTGCCAGCTCACCGCCTACCTGAACGCCCTCCCGGATCTCACCCATTCCAGTTGTTGTGATAAACACACCGTCAACCTGGCCTTTTCCTGCCACCTTAGTGTCTCCGGAAACGATACGCACTCCGGCTTCTTTTGCTGTTTTTTCCATGGCTGCGGCGATCTCCTCCAGTTTCTCCATGGGAAAACCCTCCTCGATGACAAAAGCGCAGGTAAGATACATCGGTTTTGCTCCCATACAGGCAAGGTCATTAACTGTTCCGCAAATGGAAAGCTTGCCGATATTTCCCCCCGGAAAAAATGCCGGAGAAACAATAAATCCATCGGTGGATACTGCCATTTTTCCTGCAGGCGGAACCAGCACTGCCGCATCATCGGCTGTGAGATCCGGGTTTGCAAAATGTGCTTTGAATACTTCATCAATCAGTTCTGAGGTCTGACGGCCTCCGGCACCGTGTGCCATGGTCACTGTTTTATTTTCCATAATATTATCTTCTTTCTATGCTGGGTCAAAGGATTTTCATATCGGTTTCATCCTGTCAGATTTTCAGGATACGATCCTTCGTTTGTACTATATGTAATGTATCATACTTCGCAGTCCATTAAAGCGGACATCAGTTTCCGTACATAAAATATGCGGAACAGGCTCCTTCATTGGATACCATACAGGCACCTACCGGATGCTGTGGGGTACAGACCTTTCCGAATACCTTACAATCTGATGGTTTGCATTTTCCCTGAAGCACATCCCCGCAACGACAGGCTGGATTTGGCCTGCCCTGGATCGGCGGCACTGCATATTTTTTTCTGGCATCAAAGGCTTCCCACTCCTTCCGGAGCACCAGCCCGGACCCCGGGATCACACCCAGGCCGCGCCATTCGGAATCGCAGGGTTCCATCAGTTCACCGATCAGCTTCTGCGCCTCCGGGCTTCCCTCACTTTTTACCACACGGGGATAGCAGTTCACAAAGAACGGTTTTCCTTCCTGAAAACGTACCAGTGCAACAGCCAGTGCCGTAAGCAGCTCCTTCGCTGTAAAGCCTGCCACCACACCACTGATGCCTTCCTCTGCCAGATGCTCGCAGAGCGCAGTTCCTGTGATCGCATTGACATGTCCAGGATAAAGGAACACATCCGCACTGCCCTTTAATGCCTGATAAGCCTGGGGCATAGTCTTGTTTGCCACAAGGAGCGAATAGTTGGAAAGTCTGTCCTCTCCGGCCTTTTTCACGGAAAGACAGCCAGCAGGCGTAGTGGTCTCAAAGCCAACGGAAAGAAATACCACCTGCTCTTCCGGATGCTCTTTCGCATATTTTTCTGCATCTGCCGGTGAATAGACGATCCGTATCCTGGCGCCTTCTGCCCTGGCATCTGCAAGGCTTTTCTTTGTTCCCGGTACGCGGACAAGATCACCGAACGTGCAGATCGTCACCTGTTTTTCCAGAGCAAGATAAACGGCCTCGTCAATAAACCCTACCGGTGTTACACAGACCGGACATCCCGGTCCTGAGATCAGCTCCACCTGAGACGGCAGAAGCTTGCGGATTCCCAGACGGAAGATCTCGTGGGTGTGTGTTCCGCAGACCTCCATGATCCGCACCGGCGGCCCCTGATATCCTTCTATGATCTCTCTTGCTGTTCTTTTCCTCTCTTCCATCACAGCAGTTCCTCCATCAGCTGGTCTGTCTCTTCCTCATCATCATCGGTGATCTTTGCAATGGCAACACCAGCATGCACCATCACATAATCCCCCGGCTCCAGGTCTCCCAGAAGCTGGGCGGAAACCTCTCTCTTTGCGCCGCCTGCGTCCACCACTGCTGTTCCGTCACTGATCTTTACTACTTTTGCTGATAATCCTACACACATATCTGTGCCTCCCATCCTGCATTTCTGCTGTATGCTCCATGCATTATCATAAAACATTTATGATCCGTATCTGCATGATATTGTCTATATTTATCTGTGCCGCTGCACATAAGCCATTCCATACACCGCCTGTCCCAGTGCGATCCCTCCGTCATTCGGCGGGATCAAGCTGTGCTTCAGAACTTCAAACCCCATTTCCGTGAGGCCATCATCTACCAGTTCCAGAAGCAGCCGGTTCTGAAAGACACCACCGCTTAATGCCACTTTCCGGATTCCGGTCTGTCTCTCTGCTTCCTCACAGGCTGCAAGGATCTCATCTGCCAGTGCCCGGTGAAATCCATAAGCCAGCTTCTCGGGATCCTCTCCTGCAAGCCTTGCCCGGACCAGATATGCAACGATCTCACCTGTATTTAAAATAAATTTTCGTTCATCTTCAGACGCTTCTGAGATGCCTGTGCTTTCCGTAATGTCTTCCTTTTCTGACACCCGTATCTTCAGATTTTCTTCCGGATTTTTCTTCTGCATCTCCCGCTGCTTTCTCCAGGCTTCCGCCGCAAATTCCAGCGCTGTGGACGCTTCTCCCTCAAAGGTGGATGCTCTCCGGATCCCCAGGATTGCACTGACTCCGTCAAAAAGTCTTCCCGCACTGGTGGAGGTCACGGCATTGATCTTCCGCTGTGCCATAGTCACCAGCACCTTTACTTCCTGGTCTGTGCAAAGTCCCAGTTTACGGACAGTGTTCAGAGTTCTTTCCAGATCTCCCGTATTCTGCCAGATCAGGGAAACGGCGATCCGCCAGCCTTCTTTTGCAGAAATATCTCCGCCAACCTGGACAAAGGGTTCTATACTTCCAAGCCTTGTAAATCCCTGACAGTCTGCGGCCAGGATCTCCCCGCCCCAGATGGTTCCATCGGTTCCATAGCCTGTTCCGTCAAAGGAAACCCCTATCACCTTTTCTTTGCAGTCATTTTCTGCCATGCAGGATAAAATGTGTGCATAATGATGCTGCACCCTCAGAACAGGAAGCCCAAGCTCCTCTGCCACTACTGTGGAATTATATTTAGGGTGAAGATCACAGACCACTATCTCCGGCTGCACCTCCAGAAGTGTTTCCAGCCGCCCGATCGTCTCCTTCAGGGCTTTTACCGTTCGAAGATCCTCAAGATCTCCCACATAAGGAGAAGGATAAAAACGGTTATCCACACCAATGCAGAAGGTGTTCTTAAGTTCTCCACCTGCTGCGATCACCTGGCCCTTCCAGGGTGTGGAGACCATAAACGGCAGAGGCGCATACCCGCGGGAACGGCGGATCATATAGGGTTCACCCTTATAGAAATCCATCACCGAATCGTCGGCCCGGATACGTATCTTCCTGTTGTGGGAAAGAATGCAGTCACAGAGATGGGAAAGCTCCTCTGCCGCCTCCTCATCATCTCTGCAGATAGGCGCCCCGGAAGTGTTTCCACTGGTCATTACCAGAAGCCCGGGCATCCGGATCCCATCATCATAATGAAAAAGAAGCAGCTGAACCGGTGCATAGGGAAGCATGACACCCACCTTGGGATTCCCGGGTGCAATGCTCTCACAAAGCCCTGTTTCTCCCGGCAGCTTATCCAATAGCAGGATCGGCTTCTGATGCCCGGTAAGGATCTTCTCCTGCTCCTCACTGACCTGACAGATCTCCTTCACAGCTTCCATATCCTGTGCCATCACTGCAAAAGGCTTCACCGGACGCCGTTTTCGCTGCCGCAGACGCTGTACAGCCTCCTCGCTGGTAGCATCACAGCAAAGGTGAAAACCACCGATTCCCTTGATAGCCACGATCCCGCCGGAAGCAATGATCTTCCTCGTATAAGTGATGGCCTCCCGTCCCCTTTCCTCTCTTCCCGCCAGGTATACCTCCGGGCCGCAGTCATTGCAGCACACCGGCTGGGCATCATAGCGTCTGGTGTCCGGGTTATGGTACTCATCCGCACAGGAGGGACACATGGGAAATTCCTTCATACTGGTCCGTTCACGGTCATAAGGAAGCGAATCCAGGATCGTCAGTCTCGGACCGCAGCAGGTACAGTTGATAAAGGGATGAAGATACCGCCTGTTTTCCGGATCAAACATCTCCGCCTTACATTCATCACAGATCGCGATATCCGGGGAGACAAAGATCTCACCCTTTGTCTTCTCACTTTCGATGATATCAAACTGTGTAAATTTCTCCGGCTCCCCCACCGGTTCTTCAAGAAGCTTCAGGATAGCTGCACGCTTCGGCGGCTTATTCCCGATATCTGCGATAAAGGCATCCACATCCTGCTGCTTACCCTGAGCAAAAATCTCCACATAAGGTCCTTTATTGGACACACTGCCACGGATTCCTCTTGCCATAGCATGACGGCTCACCGTAGGGCGAAATCCCACTCCCTGTACGATCCCGTAAACACGAATCATTTTCGTAATTTCCTGCTCCATATGTTTCTCCATTCCCTGCAGCTGTTTCCACTGATCCGGCTGCAGCATGCATGTAACTTTATGTCCTGCCCTTATGGCCTACCTGCATTTTCCGGATACCGCAAAATGCACTGTATCTACAAACACTCCTGAAAAAGCCTTTGTCATCCGCTTCATACATGGATCTGCAAAGATCACGTAATATCCGCCCTTCTCTGCCAGCTCCATGTAATCTTCCTCATCCCTTAATGACACATCGCCCTCCTCCAGGAGATCTTTTTCCATGGAAAACCAGCTTGCCACGGTGATCTCTCCGTCCGCGCCACGTTTCCGGAGTTCATCTCTTATAGCACCGGCTATCACCTGCTGCTGCACGATGAGAATCTTTTTTCCTGCATAGTCCATATCAGGAACCAGCTCTTCCGCCAGAGGATATCCCACCTCATAAGGTGTTCCGAAGGTTTTCTCCAGATATCTGGCACATTCCAGTGCCGCAGGAGAAACTACGATATTTTTTTCCGCAGAGGAGGCTTTTTTTACTTCAGCAAGCCCGTCTCCCATTCCATAGCAGACGGCTCTCTGTCCTCTGGTACGGAACTTTTCACGGATCTTATCTGCTGCTTTCAGGTCACTGACATCCTGAGGTGTCATTCCGAGAACTCCTGTCTTACCAGCCTCCACAGGCAGCTTTTCCCGGGCAAAGGCTTTAAAAAGCTCCAGATAAGCATTTCGCTCTCCCGCATCATAAAGCTCCATTCCGTTGGTATTTACCGCAAGCACCGGAAGATCTGTTTTCTTCTCGCACATCCGCCGCAGTGCCTGATGATCCGTTCCGATCACAGCCGGTACCGGTGTTCCGACAATGGCTGCAAAGCCTGCCTCCACCTTTTCTGCCGCATCCACAAGCTTGGCAACCAGGCGGTCATCCCGTCCCAGGATGGCATCCATATCCCGAAGTCCTGCACTGAATACCGCACTTTTCTGTTCAAACCATCTTGGTTCATCAAAGCCGCAGACATTTCCCGCACATCCTCCTGCATCACAGATCACGATGATCCCGCCAAGCTCATACAGCACTGACACGGCTCCGGACTGATCTGGTGCAAAGGGTGTCAGATATTTCCGAAGTCCTCTCATACCTTTTCTCCCTTCTGCAAAACTTTCTCTGTCAGTGTCTCAAACAGCCTGCGTACCCCTGCATAGCCATAGGGCTGCCGGTCCTGATTCCACACTGCATTTGGCTGATCCCGGTGATAATATCCTGCATCCTTTCCTATGGTAAGGTTCACTCCGCTCCCGGACGGATCGTAATACAGCATGGTGGGTTCCATATTGGAAAAAACCTTTGTATCCGGACTCAATTCCGCAAGATGCCGTATATATACAAAATTCTCGGCTGTGATAGTTCCGTAGATCTCCGGCACCCGGAAACCATACCGCACCAAGGCCAGGGCCAGCTCAAAGGGATCTCCGTTCATGCACTCCCCTACAGCAAAAGACGCATCCGGACAGACTTCCCGGAATCTCTCCACTGCCTCTTCTGCTGCTTTTTTATACACTCTCTGATCAAAAGAGACTCCAAGAACCTGTCCCAAGGCACGATACTGATTTTCGATCTTATCTGTCTGGTAGAGCCTCCGAAGCTCAATAAAAGGAATCTTCAGCCGGTCATGAAAATCCTCCGCTGCAAACCTTGCTTCCGGATGAAGCACCAGATTAAAATTGGCCTGTGACATAGTCTGATATTCTTCATAATCCTTACATCTTGAGATCTCATGGATGGTCTTTACGCCTGCCTGCTGCAGCAGCTCATAAATCTCACAGTCATCAACCAGCGGCGAAAAAAATCCCAGAAGATTGACCACATTTCCCTTTTTCTTCTGTGGCTCAAGGAGGGAGTATAAGGACTGGCGCACATGGACCATAGGCGGCTTTCTGCCCTCACGTGTCAGTGCGTACATGTAACAGGGGCGTACCGGAATATCCACCTTTTCCTCTGCCTTCCGGCAGACACGTTCCATATCCGTTCCCAGAAGTGCATCCACACAGGTGATACAGATCATCACCACAGACGGCTTCTTCTCACAGCAGTCGCAGATCTCTTTTACCGCTTTCGGGATCTTTTTCAGGTGACGGCCTGTAACAATATCCGTCTCATCCATCATCAGATAAAAAAATCGATCATTGTACTCCGGCATGGAGCTGATAAGAGAAGTATTTCTTCCGCAGCATCCCGGTGCCACGATCAGCATAATGGAATCCGGCACTGCAAGCCCGGCCCGCTTTACGCCAAAGCCCTCCGCTCCCGGAGAATTAAATGCCAGAGTTGCCGGAGAGCTGTAGATCAGATGCTTTCCGGAGATCATCTGCGGAGGGATCATTTCCAGCCCGCCCCGGGCCAGTTCTTCTGCAGTTGCAAAATATGCTTCCTTTTTCATATATCCTCCTTCTCCGTTTCTTCACTTTCCAATAGCTTCCTCGCCAGTGCAAAAAATTTCTCACTGATCTCAGAATTCTCGTCTCCCTCGATCACCGTTTTGCCCTGATCCTCCCATCGGATGATCTCGTCACTTCTCGGGATCTCACCCACGATCGGGATATTGTTTTTTTCTGCAAAAGCATTTACTTTTTCCGTTTCATTCTCCACATTCCTGTGATTCAGCACGATCCCGAAGATCCTCGCATAGCTTCGATCCTCAAAATTCCGCACAGCGCTGGAAATATTATTGGCTGCATAGAGTGCCATTTTCTCTCCGGATGTAACAATGAGTACTTTTTCCGCATAGCCCTCCCGGATCGGTGCCGCAAAACCGCCGCATACTACATCCCCAAGAACATCGTAAAGCACTACATCCGGCTTCCAGGTCTCAAAAAGCTTCAGATCCTCCAGAAGCTGAAAGGTTGCGATGATGCCTCTGCCTGCACAGCCAAGTCCCGGCGTGGGGCCGCCGGTCTCAATGCAGAGGACTCCACCAAAGCCCTCCTTTGAAATATCCTCCAGCTTTTCCGGCTCCTCATCCTCTTCCCGCATATAATTCATTACCGGCCGCAGAGGTTCTCCCCCTAGAAGATTGATGGTGGAATCCGCCTTGGGATCACAACCGATCTGGATCACTCTCTTCCCCATGGCTGCAAAAGCCGCCGCCAGGTTGGACGTCACTGTAGACTTTCCGATACCGCCCTTTCCGTATACTGCTACCTTCAGCATAAAATCCTCCCTAATTCATTCTGTCCGCTCCCGCAGGTATTTTTCATAAAAAAAGCTCTTTCACGCACAAGGTGAAAGAGTCCCGTATTCCGCTCACAAAACATAGTCAGGCGGATATTCGCGATCCGCATTTGCTGCCTGTTCATAACCGGATAACTGCTTCGCAGCTGATTCGGTTAAGCTGTGCCGGATGAACAACGATTCCTGCTCGGATATTCCTTGCCGTCAAAGTCTGTTTCCTGCTGTATTTTGTTTTAATGCCTCATCCGGATAGAAAGAAAATATTTCATTCCGTCTGAATTTTTCTGTTTTTATTATACAATGGTGTACATTAGTGAGTCAATTGCAACTCTGACTTTTTATACAAAAAAAGACCTCCAGGCGAAATATTTTTAAGCATTTCGCCGAGAAGTCTCTTCTCTGGTCTGCCGGCTCAGAAGCTGCGGCAAAGTTATTCTTATGATAAAGCTTTACTGGATAGAAACTACGTGATATCCCCTGTCTTCCACTACCTTCTTAAGCTCCTCGTCGGATATCTCTCTGTCGTAGGAAACCACTGCCTCACCTTTTTTCAGGCTTACTTTTGCTGCCGCACCGTCAATGCGGTTGATAGCTCTTGTGACACTGGCCACACAGTTCTCACAGTGCATACCTGTGATCTTCATGGTTTTCTCGCCCAGCTTGGTTCCATCCAGCTTCTTCTTCGGAATCTCCGGCTTGCTTCCGCCTCCGCAGCAGGCACCTTCCCCCTTCAGATGTTTATATGCACCTTTTCCGGCAAACAACATAATGATGATAACAGCAATGACAACAATTGCATTTGCCATGATTTCTTTCCCTCCTGATCACTTATGCATTCCATTGCACCCGGAGCAGCCGGAACAGCCGGAGCAATGGCCGGCACAACCGCCTGTACGTGTATTACCGGCACAGCCGACACAGCTGAGCCCCTGTTTCTTTCTTGAATAGAGATAACTGATCACAAATACGCCATATGCGATCACCAGTGCCAGTACAATAATATCCGCTATCATACTCATATCTGTCACCCTTTCTTTCGCTGTACAGCCTGTAAACTGCTGCCAGCCTCTGATGAATACTTTTGTAAAAAAACTTCCATATTTTTTCAGGCTTATTATAGCACAGAAGACCAGGTATTTACATCCCCGGTCTCCTGCATTTCTTATCATATGTACCGGATCGTTGTTGTATGACCGGTTTTCAATTACTCTGCTGCCTGTACAGATCTCTTTGTAACATCGTTTTGGTTCTTGTACGGATCTGGTCTGAACAGAAGGAAGAGCAGGATCGCTACAAGGATCAGCGCTACGATCGTTCCAATTCCGAAGGAACCGGCACCTGTGACAACAAGACCGATCTGATATACACAAAGTGTTACAACATAAGCAAAAATATTCTGGAAGAGAATTGCAAACCAGAACCATTTTCTGGACTGCATCTCATGTGCCATTGTAGAAATAGCTGCAAGGCACGGAGAGTCAAGCAGGTTGAACAGCAGGAAAGAAAATGCTGCTACTGCTGTCGGGAACCATGCTTTGATCGCTGCACCAACAATCATGGTATCCTCTGCATCATCACCAGCTACGTTTGCAAGAACACCCATTGTACTTACGATGGACTCTTTTGCGGAGAATCCGGAGATGGAGGCTGCAACCGGCTGCCATTTACCAAATCCAAGAGGGGCAAAGATCGGAGCAAGGATACCACCAAGGATAGCCATGATACTGTCGTTGCTGTCCTCAACAAATCCGATTCCGCTTCCTGTATTTCCGATGCTGGAAAGGATCCACATGATAACTGTTGCAAGGAAAAGAATGGTACCGGCTTTGATGATGAAGCCTTTCAGTCTCTCCCAAACGTGAAGCAGAACTGTCTTTACAGACGGAATATGATACTGTGGAAGCTCCATTACAAACGGAGCAGGTTTACCGGAGAAAGGTTTGGTTTTCTTCAGAATGATAGCAGATACAAGAACTGCTATAACACCGATAAAGTACATCAGTGGTGTGATGAAACCAGCAGCTACGTAGTCACCGGTTGCATAAGCTGTCATGATGCCACCCATAAGAGCGATAACAGGAAGCTTGGCACCACATGGGATAAATGTCGCTGTCATAATTGTCAGACGACGGTCATTATCTGCCTCGATCGTTTTGGAAGCCATGATTCCAGGGATTCCACAGCCGGAGGAAATAAGAAGCGGGATAAAGCTCTTTCCGGAAAGTCCAAAATGACGGAATACACGGTCCATGACGAATGCGATACGAACCATATAACCGCAGTCTTCAAGAATGGAAAGGAACAGGAACAGAATCGCCATCTGCGGAACAAATCCAAGCACTGCCCCAAGACCACCGATGATACCGTCAGATACAAGACTTACCAGCCAGTCAGCAACACCAGCATTGCCGAGTCCATCCGATACAACACTCTGGATGGTTCCCACAAAGCTGTCATTTGTCCAGTCTGTTACCATGGTACCAACTGTTGTTACCGATACATAATAAACGATGAACATGGTAAGGATAAAGATCGGAAGGCCGAGAATACGGTTCGTTACAATACGGTCGATCTTATCGGAAACTGTCATCTTATTTCCGCTTCTCTTAACGTTTGCAGAAACAACCTTCTGGATATACTGATATCTTCCATCCGTTACGATACTCTCTGTATCATCATCCTCTGCCTTCTCAAGCTCAGAAGCGATCTCCTCGATCCTGGACTGTGCAGAAACCGGAAGGTTCAGTCCTTCTTTCACCTTGCTGTCTCTCTCAAGAAGCTTTACTGCATACCATCTTCTGTTCTCTTCAGAGATATTTGCAGGAACAAGTCCCTCGATCTCGTTTACAGCCTTCTCAACTGCTTTCGGAAATTCCATCTGCTTCGATGGTACTCTGTGCTGGTTTGCACATTTGATTGCCTCATCAACAACCTCTTTAAGGCCTGTTCCCTTAAGAGCAGATGTCTCAACGATCGGGCATCCAAGTGCGGAGCTTAAGCCTTTTACATTGATATGGATATTGTTCTTCTTCAGAAGATCCACCATATTAAGAGCGATAACAACCGGGATACCGATTTCAAGAAGCTGGGTTGCAAGATACAGGTTTCTCTCGATGTTTGTTGCATCCACAAGATCGATGATCACATCCGGTTTCTCTTTCAGAAGGTAATCACGGCTGACAACCTCCTCAAGTGTATACGGGGAAAGTGAATAGATACCCGGAAGGTCTGTTACCGTTACGTCCTTCTGGTTTTTCAGTTTTCCCTCTTTTTTCTCTACAGTAACACCTGGCCAGTTACCAACGTACTGGTTTGCGCCTGTAAGAGCATTGAACATTGTAGTCTTACCACAGTTCGGGTTTCCGGCAAGAGCTATTGTTACAGACATTTTGCATCCTCCTTTTTTCAGGTCAGAGCCTGACGTTCTGTCATTTTTCGAAGCTTATTTTACTTTACTTCCACACATGCTGCGTCATGCTTACGCAGAGAAAGCTCATAGCCTCTGATGGTGATCTCAACCGGATCTCCAAGAGGAGCTACCTTTCGGATATAAACCTCGCTGCCTTTTGTGATTCCCATATCCATGATACGACGCTTGTAAGCCGGGTCGCCGGTTATCTTGGAAACAACTACTGTAGAACCTACTGCTGCATCACGTAAAGTCATTTCTCTTTTCCTCCCTGTTCATATTCCAATTCCTAATCTATCCTCAACTGCGCCTTCCACAGTTTGGGGCAAATCCACTACCGGTCACTGCCTCTCAGTCCGGTCACACCATAATGTGTCTGGCCATTTCTTTATTGACTGCTACTCTGGAATCCTTGACATTTACGATCAGATTGCCGTCAAACTGGGAAACAACTGTCACTTCCGCATTCTCAACAAAACCAAGGCCTGCAAGAAATCTTCTTGTATCCTCCGCTCCTGAAATACGCTTGATCGTGCCCGTATCACCTGACTGTAAAAATAAAATCGGCTGCATGGAATCCCTCCGTTTCTTTCTAGTAATTAGCTTAATCTAATTAGTTAATTCTAACTCATAGGTTAGTTTATACTAAGTTTTTTCGAATGTCAATCCCCTAAATGAAAAAAGTTAATCAAGATTAAGTTTTTATAAACAAAATATAAAAAAGTTCCTGCATTTTGAAGTACTTCTGTCTGGCAGAAGGTTGCCTCTCCTTTGCAGGAACTCTGTTCTGATTCTTTTTTCTGTTTGCAGCCTGTTAAGCTAAAAACCCCTTCCGGAACTTTTTCTTTCTTCCGTGCTGCTCATATTTTATCTCTTAGTGGATCTGATCATCCAGCAGCTTCAGGATCAGATTCTCCGTTTCATTGATTCCGTAGCTTGCACTGTTGATACAAAGATCGTAATTATCCGGCTTGCCCCACTGAGCTCCGCCGTAAAAATTGTAATACTGTCTGTGCTGGCTGTCCATCTTTTTCAGGAAACGGACTGCCTGCTTCATATTCATCTTCCTTACATCCATAACATGCTGCACACGGATAGCAAAAGGAGCTGTGATAAACAGACTGATATGTGGAATGTGATTGTTTTTGAGGATCGCATCCGCACACCTTCCCATAATGATGCAATCCTCTTTTGAGGCCAGATCGCAGATCAGGTCACTCATGTTAAAGAATACCGCATCCTGTTTCGGAAGGCCATGGTAACGGTTGAATTCCCGGAACCAGCCCTTGAGATCAAATTTATGCTTCTTCTCATATTTATTGAAATCCGCAAAATATTCCGCATCGTTGACCGCGCCCTTTTCCGCCTCAAGACGCCTTAATACCTGATCAAAGATCTCCACATCATAATAGTTGATCCGAAGCTTGTCTGCCAGTCCGAAACCGATATCATTACCGGCACTTCCCTGTGTACGGCTGATGCAGATGACCAGATGGTCATTCTCAGAGATTTTTTCTCTGCGCTTGATCATATGATTCAGCGCCACACGTTCCTTATCCATGATATCCGTAGCAACAAAAGTCTCCGGCAGCGTCAGGATCTCCTGAAAGATCTCATCATATTTCTTCATGAGACGGCTTTTTTCTTCTTTATCCTTGATGGTCCTGGCCATGTTACTGATCAGTGCCATCTCGCTTCGAAGAAGATGTCCGTCCGGTTTGGTATACATCAGAGCACTTAAGTTCCGGATAGTGCCTTCTCTGTCACCGGTGAAGGTACGTCCAAGGGAAGATCCTACGCTTTCATAAACCTCGCCATCCAGTTCATAAAGTCTGGTGGCAAGCTCTCTGCATTTCTCTCGAATGTTATTATCCTGCATATTGATCCTCCTCCCTTATAAAAAGAATACCAGCATATCGATGATGAACATCGGTACCAGGAAACAAATGGACCATGCCATATATCCGAAGAAGGACGGCATGTTGATACCATTTTCGTCAGAAAGTGTCTTGACCATAAAGTTCGGAGCATTGCCGATATATGTATTGGCGCCCATAAATACAGCACCGCAGGAAATCGCAGAAAGAAGCTTTACAGGAACTGTTCCCAGCGTTGTTGCGATCCCGTTTGTAAATCCAAGAGTTCCTGCTGTTGTCAGAAATACCAGATAGGTCGGCGTATTATCCAGGAAACTGGACAAAGCTCCGGTCGCCCAGAACATCTGGTACGGCTCGGTGATACCAAGATTCGGTCCTACTGCTTTCAGAAGCATCAGGGCTGGCTGCATGGTGATAAAAATACCGATGAAAAGTACTGCAACCTCCTTGATCGCACCCCAGGTAAAATGGTTCCGCACACGGATCCTTTTATCTGTTGTCTTAAAGGACAGAAATGCAGCTGCCAGGATCAGGACGATCTCAATGATCGACGGGAAGCTTAAAGTAACCTCACCGAAAATATGAAGCCCCTTTACATTTCCGGCTGCATCCTGGAATGCAGGCATACCGGGAAGCATTCCACTTAAGATAACACCCACAACGATCATCACAAGGAAGATGATATTATGAAGACCCTCGATCTTAAACTCGGTACCCGGTTTGCTGATATCCGGTTTACGTCCCTCTGCGATATCCTTCTTGTAAGAGCGCATATCCAGATGATAGAACACAAACAGAAGGATCACCATATTAAAGATCAGTACCGGGAAAAGATGAAGGCTCCAGAAAAACGGAACTCCTCGCATGAAGCCCATCAGAAGCGGCGGATCACCGATCGGTGTCAGGCAGCCACCCATGTTGGATACCATAAAGATGAAAAAGATCATAATATGACCCTTTCTCTTTCTCCAGGAATTCATTTTGATCACCGGACGGACCATCAGCATGCTGGCTCCGGTAGTTCCGATACAGCTGGAAAGCAGGGTTCCCAGTGCAAGAAGTCCTACATTTACTCTTGGCGAACCCGCAAAATCGCCCTCAACTGTAATGTTACCGGATACACAGAACAGTCCGAATAACAGGATGATAAATGTAAGATAGTCATTGATCACGCACTCCAGTACTGTTTCCGCAGTTTTTCCGGCACCGTAAACAACTGCAAACGGAATGATCATAAGAACGATCCAGAATGCAACCACAACGGGCTGATGTGACTCCCACCACTCACCCTTTACCAGCGGCATCACTGCAACACACAGAAGGAGGCCCGCAAAAGGGATACAAAGCCACACCGGCACACCAGATCCTGTCCCACCGTTTCCAGCTGCCCATACACCCACAGGACATGCCAGAAATACTGTCAGAAAAGTACACATGACGGTTAATAATTTTTTCAAAATTTTCACCCCTCACATAAAATTTTTTTACCAGTGAAATTATAACATATGGCGTCCTAAAATCAACTGTGTAGATGTGCAATTTATACTCGAGCCCTCTCGCTTTTTTGTGCATTTTGTCGGTGTGTCATAGCAGTTTTTGTTTGTTTTCAAACACACGATCAGATTTTCGGATATTGTTTTCTATATCTGTTATATAATTTATATATATTGTCTCTCTGACAAAAAAGCAGCCGTATTCTCCATCGGCACACTGCCCTTTCCGGAAAATACTGCTGCTTTTGTATCTGTTATTTTTTTTATTATTCCATACACTCGTCAAGGATTTCTGCCATCTTGTCGATATCCTCTTTTGTGATCACAAGAGGAGGAACAAGGCGGAGAACATCACTTCCTGCTGAGATCACCAGAAGGCCTTTTGCAAGAGCTTTTTTCACCACGTCTCCTACCGGACGTCCCTTGATCACGATACCCTGCATGAAGCCTTTGCCTCTTCTTGTTTCTGCACAGTCATGCTTTGCAACCAGTTCGTCCAGCTTCTCCTCAAAATACGGAGTAAGTCCCTGCACATGGGAAAGGATCTGATCTTTTTCAAAAATGTCAAATACCTTGCTGACTGCTGCACATACGAAGGGATTTCCGCCGTAAGTGGTTCCGTGGTCGCCTGGCTTCAGGGAAGCTGCAGCTGCTTTTTTGTTCAGCACAAAAGCCCCTACCGGAACACCACAGCCAAGTGCTTTGGCACAGGTCATGATATCCGGCTGTACTCCATATGCCTGCCATGCAAAATAATGTCCGGTACGTCCCATACCGCACTGGATCTCGTCCAGGATCAGGATGATATCCTGCTCATCACAAAGCTTACGTAAGCCTTCCAGGAACTCTTTTGTAGCCGGATAAATACCGCCTTCGCCCTGTACGGTCTCGGTGATGATGGCACAGGTCTTATCTGTGATCTGAGCCTTTACACTCTCAAGATCATTGAAATCTGCAAATTTCACCCCACCCATCAGCGGCTCGAAGGGTTCTCTGTAATGTGCATTGCCTGTCACGGAAAGAGCGCCGATGCTACGGCCGTGGAAGGAATGGTTCATGGCAATGATCTCATGGTCTGCATGGCCATCTCTTTCGTAGGCATATTTCTTGGCAGCCTTCAGAGCACCCTCAATGGCCTCTGTACCACTGTTTGTAAAGAAAGCCTTTTCCATATGGCTTGCCTGTACAAGTCTGGCTCCTGCATCAATGATCGGCTCATTGTAGTACAGGTTGGAAATATGCATCAGCTTGTCGATCTGGGATTTCAATGCTTCGTCATAGCCCGGATAATGATATCCCAGGGCATTTACAGCGATACCTGCCGCAAAATCCAGATATTCCTTTCCTTCGGAATCATAGAGGTAACAGCCCTCACCTTTTTCAAAAACTACCGGAAAACGGTTATATGTATGAAGAATACTGGCTTCAGATTCTTCCATCTGTTCATTCATGCTCATTGTAATATTTCTCCCCATCATCTTTTAAAATTGCAGTACCAATACCTTTGTTTGTAAATATCTCAAGCAGTAAGCTGTGCGGGATCCTTCCATCCAGGATATGAACTCTGTTTACACCATGCTCGATAGCGTCAATACAGTTTTTCAGCTTCGGGATCATACCGCCGCCCACAGTACCATCTGAGATCAGGTTCTCAGCCTCATCTACACGAAGCTCGGAGATCAGAGTGGAGGGATCATCTGCCTCTCTGTAAACACCCTCGATGTCAGACAGGAAGGCCAGCTTCTCTGCCTCAACTGCCTCTGCAATGGCGCAGGCTGCATCATCCGCATTGATATTGTAGGAATCAAAATTTTCGTCAAAGCCGATCGGGAATACGATCGGAAGGAAATCTCTTTCCAGAAGGTCCTGGAGGATCTTCGGATTAACCTTTGTAACCTCACCTACGTAGCCGATGTCTTCGCCTTTGGAAAGCTTTTTTTTGCACTGGAGAAGACCGCCGTCCTTGCCGCTGACACCTACAGCCTGTACGCCGAGAGATTCTACCAGAGTAACAAGCTCCTTGTTTACTTTTGCAAGAACCATCTCTGCGATCTCCATAGTGTCTTTATCCGTTACACGGAGACCGTTTACAAAATGCGGCTCCATGCCGACTTTGCCGACCCAGCGGCTGATTTCCTTGCCGCCGCCGTGAACAATGATCGGTTTGAAACCGACTAATTTCAGAAGGACTGCGTCCTTGATGACGTTACGCTTTAATTCTTCATCAAGCATGGCGCTTCCGCCGTATTTGATGACTACGATCTTGCGGTTGAACCGCTGGATATATGGCAGGGCTTCTATGAGCACCTCTGCTTTGTCAAGATATTTCTGATTTACCATGTGGGTGTCTCCTTTTTTTGAAAAATGATATGGGTGAAAAAGGTTTTGTTGTTGTGTGTTGGACGGATTTGTTTTTTGTTGTAATTTTGTCTCAGCTGACAGCTGTGGGATTTGCGAGGAGGGGAAGCACTCGGAGTTCCGAAGGCCGTTTCCCCT
>OHAU01000179.1_pt1 | contig 92272 bp, 87 predicted proteins | sample 1577181 | NCBI WGS metagenome assembly OHAU01 (sample SAMEA3541472, study PRJEB24748) | human gut metagenome | biome: human gut; feature: human-associated habitat; material: faeces | place: China | collected 2012
TGGTTTTTCTTATATGATGGCAGCTAGAGCTAGTAATGCTGTTAATCTTAGAAAACATAAAGTATTTATTAATGTAGCTGCTGATAAAAAGTATCTTACTAAGAAAGGAGGACTAACAGACTTTGCTGTATCTAACTTAAAGTTTTATGAAGAAAAGACTCCATTTAGAAGAGGAATATTTAGTCCTACTGTTGAAGACTTTCGTCTTGGATATAGATTACCTAATGGAGTTGAAGCAGAAGATAGTTGGCAAAGTTCACTTATTAGTGTATCTGCAAATAATGACCCTGACTGTGCTATTGGTAAAGATGCTGTCGGAGTTAATGTGGAAGAGTTGTCTACCATGCAGAACTTTGACGAATTTATGAAAGTTACTGAGCCTGCGATGACTGTTGGTGATATTACTACTGGTATGTTAGTTGCTTGGGGAACTGCTACTGCTACTAATATGCAAGTATTTGAACAGAACTTTTATAATCCTCTTGCTTATAATTTTATGCCTTTTGAAAATGTATGGGATAAAGATGCTCGTAATGAGATTTGCGGATTCTTTAAATCATTTGCTTGGGGTATAGAAGGTGTTATAGATGGAACGTCAGGAGTTGATAAATGGGGTAATAGTAATATAGAAATAGGTCTTAAAATTGCCGCTCGTGGACGAGCTAAGAAGAAAAAAGATGCTAAATCTTTTTCTGATTATCTTGGATATGTAGGACAAAGAGCTTTATTTCCTGCTGAATCATTTAGTAGTGTAAGTGAAAACATATTTGTTGGAGAGAAACTTAATATGTGGGAAGAAAAACTTCGTGTAGATAATAGTTATAAATTTTATGTAGATGGTCAGTTATTTAGAAATGAAGCTGGTAATGTAGTATTTAAAAGTAATGCTCGTATAAAAGCTGAAGACCCTGCTGCTAAAGTTTATGATTGGATTCAAGGAGTTCCTCGTAAAGGTAATGAAGACCCTCACGGTTGTGTAAGAGTTTGGTTTGCTCCCGAATATGACGAATATTATATTAATGATAAACGTGTTCGTGAAATTAAACCTGGAACTTATGCTGTTACTTATGACCCTGTTGGTATTGATAAAGATAAAAATGAAATTAGCGATAAACATTCTCATAATAGTATTCATGTTTGGGAAATGCCTAATGACCGTAATGGTTATAAACTTAAAATGTGTGCCGCTTATTATGGACGTCCTGAGAAACTAGAAGAAGCCGATTATATATTTCTTATGTTATGTATATGGTATAATGCTGTTGGAACTGGAATACCGGAAGTCAATAGAGGTGAAACTGTATCTAACTTTAAGAAATGGAAAATGCTTAGATATTTAGCGCATGAACCTCTTTATGTTTGGGATGCTACTATAAAAGAAAAAACAAGTAGTACTTATGGTTATATTATAACGGAAGGTACTAGAAAGCTTGATGCTCTACGACTGTTTAAAGAGTTCCTTTGGACAGAGATTGGTAAAGATGAAAATGGTGAATCTGTATATATGTTTCATCGTATATATGATTATCAAGCTATACTAGAGATTAAGAAATGGAACTCTATGGGAAACTTTGACCGAGTATCTGAAATGTTATTAATTGGGATATATTGGAAAAGTATTGATATTAAAGGTAAGATTGAATTGGCTTCTCGTAAGAAAGTTGAAGATATGGAAGACCAACAAAGTATAATGGAACGTGAATGGTTTTAAATTAAATAAGAAGTTATGGATTATCCTTTTCCTAGAAATTACTTCCCTTCTCAAAGGGTTAGTTATGAAGAACGCCAACAGGCTGAATGGTATGCTAATTGTTGCGACGGAGTTATAGCTCTAGGTCAATCTATTAGAGACTCTCAAGAAGATGGAGATGTAGATGAATTGTTTGATATTCTTCATGGTAATATACCGGAAGAATATTATCGTAAAGCTCTTAATCCTTATAATGCTACTAAAGATAAATATAAACGTTTTCCTGCTACAATGCGTAATTATGATATGATGAATGGAGTTATTAGAAGATTCGTTGGAGAATATCTTAAAGCTCCTCATGATTTTGTAGTAGGTGCTAATAATCCTGAAGTTGTTTTAGCTAAAAATGCCAAACTTAATCAAGAACTTATGGGTCTTGCGGAAGAAGCAATAGCGGGAGAAATAGAAAGAGCTTATCAACAATTTATTAATGAAGGTAACGAACCTGAACAATTTAATCCTTCTACTGCTATTAATATAGAAGAATTTGTTAAGAAGTTTAATGAAGATTATATTGACGATATTACTATTCAAGGACAAAGACTTCTTAATGTAATTCGTGATTTAACTGATGATTTAGCACTTTATATTAGAGCTTATTTTGAATTTGTATCGTTTGGTAGAGCTTATACATATACTGAAATTGCTGGCAACAAACTTATAAAACGTGTAGTAAGTGTTCGTGATGCTTATCCTGTACCTAATGATAATCTACTTGTAGAAGATTATGATATGTTTGCTGAACGTCGTAAACTTAGTTATCAACAAATAATGGATGAATTTGCTGATTATCTAGATAAAGACCAAATTGAATTTCTTAATACTTTCTATGCTAGAGATACAGTAGGTACTGTTGGAGAACGTGCTCTTCTTAATTTTGATAAATACTATTCTTATAATAAAGATGTTTGTGGTAAGTTTACAGCAGATGAACGTAAGAAATATCAAGATGACCGTCCTATGGCTAGAGATATGAATAATGGTCTTTATGATGTATGGCACGTTGTGTGGAGAGGAGAAGCAAAACGAGGTATTCTTAAAACTCAAGTTAATGGTTTTATCACTGAAACTATAGTTGATGAGAAATATGTATTAAATCCTGAACTTGGAGATATTAGTATTGAATGGGTATGGGAACCACAAGTATATGAATCAGTTCGTATAGGTACTCGTAATACAGCTATTTATCCTTATAAATATAGACCTATCGCTTATAATCGTAATGGTAAACTTCCATATAACGGTTTAATGGAACTTATTCCAGGTTATGGCAGATTTAGTATTATAAGTACTTTATTACCTTATCAAGTATTTGGTAATATAGTAGCTTATCATAGAGAGATGGCAATAGCTAAAAACAAACTTAATGTACTTCTTATTGCTCGTTCTCTTCTTGGTAAATATCCGGAAGATACTATATATAAAATGGCTGCTGATGGAGTACTTTATATTGATGATACTGATGACGCTGGTATGTTAAAAGCTGGACAGATTCGTATGTTGAATGCAGATACAAGAGATTATATTACTCAACTAACAAATCTTATTACAGCTAATGAACAGAAAGCAATGTATCAAGTAGATATGACTCCTCAACGTTATGGAGAGATTGCTACATCTGCCGGTAAAGGTACTACCGAAGAAGCTATTGCTCGTGGGTCTATGGGTAGTGTTATTGTTGAGTTTATGTTTGATATTATGCGAGAACATGATTATAATAGAGATATTGATTATTCTAAATTAGCTTGGATAGACGGACTTAATACTTCTTATCGAGATGATAATAATCAAATTCGTTATATGTCTCTTGACGTTAATACTCATATACTTGCTGATTATGTAGTTAAATGTAAACTCTCTGGACGTGAGAAAGAGAAACTTGAACAATATAGAGAATTGGCTTTTAGTGCTGCTCAGAATGGAGATATGAGAATGGCTGCTGCTGCTATTGAAGGAGAAAACTCTGCGGAAATTAAAAAGCAACTTGATGAACTAGCTGAATTAAATCAAGAACATGAAGAACAAATGAAACAACTTGATGCACAAAATGCACAAATGTTACAACAATATGAACTTGATAAAATTGCAGCTAAAGGTGAACAAGATAGACAAACTCTCGAATTAGAGAAATATCTAGATAGTGAAATAGAAATGATTAAAGCTAATGCTAACATTATGAGTTTTGATAATGGTCTTAGTGATGCTACTAAAGCTGCTGCTGAACAACGTATGCAAGAAGCTTCTAATAATCTTGAGCAACAAAAGATAGGTATGGAACGAGAAAGAATGTATCTAGAAGCTCAAGCCAAAGATAAAGAAATTGCTGCTAAAATGTATGATAGTGATATTAAACTTAAAGTTGCAAAAGAAAATAAGAATAGATTCGATAAACCAAAGACTAAGAAATAATATAGTTGTTTAATTAGATTGCGATTCAGTTGTTATTATGCCTGTTATTGCCTGTGAAGGTAGTAGCAGGCTTTTTCGTTTATATTTACATTTCATCATATCCTCTACGGGGCGCAGAATTAAGCTACAAAGGACTTTCGGCTTAATCCGATGAATTGTTCACGATAAGATTTTTTGTCTCACAGTGAGCAAGCATTATAGGTCTATATGTGTATCGAGCACCAAATCAAATCAGAATCAGACCGATAGCAGCAATTAAATAGATATAAAAATTAAATAGGTATAGGACGAACTAGAGAATCAAGTATTAGTTGTGGAACAAATAGAAATTATATTTGCCATGTATTAACCAATAAACATAAAGATATATGCCTGACTTTGGATATGGAAGTACTAGTGGTCAAACTACTGCAAATAGTGGTGCTAGTGATACAGTAACAGATTTGGATACCGGCAAACAAGATATTGCTGGTACAGGTGATGGTAATATTACAGACATTGATGATAATAATAACAATGGAGGTAATGCTACTGTAGATAATAATGGTGGTAATGGAGACGGTAATAAAGATACTGGTTCTCAAGACGGAGATGTTGAACTTGTTGAAGGTTCGGTTATTGAAGTAGGAGATGATAGTTATACCGTTGATAAAGATGGTAACTTAGTTGATAAATATGGTAATATCTTTAAAGAAGCTAAGGATGTACAAGAATTTATTAAAGGTTTTGATGTCGATAATAACGACAATACAGAACTGAGTATTAATACTATTAAAGAACATCTTGGTATAGATATTGTTGGAGAAGATGGTAAACCTGTTGAATTTGACAATACTCCTGAAGGTGTTGCTGCTTATATTGATTCGGTTATAGAACAAAGAGAAGATGAGCTTGCAGAAGCTGGTGTAAACAGACTTATTGAAGCTTATCCTATCGTACAAGATGTTCTTAACTATTATGTTGCTAATGGTAATTCTCTTGAAGGATTTGGAGAAGTTAAAGATAGAAGTAATATAACTATTGATGAAAAGAATATAGCACAACAAGAAGCTATTATTCGTGAAAGTTTTAGAGAGTTTGATAGACGCGGTAATGTAGATGAATATATTCAATATCTTAAAGATAAAGGAATTTTGTTCGCTACTGCACAAGAAGAACTACAAGGTTTGGTAGATGCAGATAATGCTTATAAAGAACAAATAGCACAAGAAGCTAAAGAAGCTGCTATTCGTCAACAACAAGAAGAAACTGCTTATTGGACAGGAGTTCAAGAAACAATTAAAAGTCGTAAGATTGCTGGTTATGAGATTCCGGAAACTATTATTATTAATAAAGATGGAAAGAAAATAGCTGCTACTCCTAATGACTTTTTTAATTACGTTTATCAAGTAGATGAAAATGGTAATAGTCGTTATAATAATGACTTAGCTGCTATGACTCCCGAACAAAGACGAGACGATTCACTACTTCGTGCATATCTTCGATTCACCGGTGGTAGTTATGCTGACTTAGTTAATTTAGCAATTAAAGACCAAGAAGTTAAAAAACTTCGACTTGTAGCTAAAGATAATAGCAGACGTACAGCTCGCATAGTTCCGCCAACCTCTAATAAGCCAAAAGGAGGTAATACAGATTTTGGCTATTAATCAATAACTAAATTTTGTTGCGTGTATGTATAAAATGCGTGTTATTAGTACTGGAAATTATGATGATAGAGGTTATTCTAATGAAGAATCTATCGCTAATTTACAGTTGACGAAACCTGTTGAAATTAACAGTTTTCTTACATATAACTATGGAATGGATGATGACCGTTTTCCATTGACTTTTATGACAGAAGGTCAAGGTTCTCTTGGTGTCAAAGATATTGATACTATTCAGTGGACTTGGAAAACAATGGGACGTATGAAGTTTACAGACTTTGTAACATACTTCAATACTGCGGTTACTAAACCAGGACTTAATGGAACTGAATTTGAAGTTCATTTCTCTACTCATTGGTTTATCGAACAACATGGTTTGATTGCTCCCGATGGTAAGACTTCTGTTCGTATTCAGAAAGACTTAGGAGAATCAGCTTATGGATATGGTTATATTCTAAAACTTGATGGAGTTAATCCTGAAGCTTATGTAGACCTCGAACTGTTGAGTAAAGGTAAGTATTGGTCAATGACTCGTCCTACAGTTTCTGAATCATATTCTAAAGGTAACCGTTCTAATACTATGGGACCTGGTAAAATGACAAGTCAACTTGAAATTTATCGTCATAGTAAAGAAATAGCTGGTAACTTGGCTAATGTTATCACTGAATATGAGTTTGAAGGTGCAGATGGTGGTAAGAGTCGTTTGTGGATTAATGAAGAGATGCGTCAGTTCAATATCCACATGAGAGTTATGGGAGAAGAAGCTCTTTGGATTTCTCAATACAATCGTATGCCGGACGGAACTATTACTCTTAAAGACCGTGATAATGGTAAACCTATTCCTCATACAGCTGGTATGTTGGAAATTTGCCGTGAATCTAACTACGATACTTATGGTGAATATTTGACGCTGAATAAGATTAAGAGAACTGTAGGAGATGTATTGAATCGTGATACTGATACAGGTAAAATGAATATCGTTCTTATGGGTGGTAAGGGATTCCTTGAAGATTTCGATGAAGCTATGAAACTTGATGCGAAAGAAAACGGATTCTTGACACCGCTTGGAGAAAAAGAAATTCAAGGTAATGGAGATAATCTTGAATACGGTGCTTATTTCCGTAAATACAAGACTGTTGACGGTCATACAATCACCGCTAAGCACTGTTCGTACTTCGATAAGGGTACAGTTGCAGAAGCTGCAAAACAGAACGGATATATTCATCCTAGAACGGGTTATCCTATGCCTTCTCACCAAGCTTGCTTTATCGACTTCTCGTCTTACAAAGGACGCCCGAACGTTCGACAGGTGCGCCAAAAAGGGCAAATCTATAAGGCTAAAGTACTTAAGGGTATGACTGATGTTCCGGCATCATGGGGTGTAGCTGATAGCAACTTTATTTCTACGGAAATTGATATGAGCCGTTTTGAAGTAAAAGGAACACGTGGTTTGCAGGTTGATAACTCCACGAAGATGTTCATGTTAGAATGTGTATTGTAATTAATCATTAAAAAGAAATTAATATGGATTTTGGTACAACTGGAGGTAGTAAAGTAGAAGTAGCTGTAAATGCTGCAAATACTGCCGGAGTAACGGGAAGTTCCCCCGTAGGGAATGATGAGAATAACCAAGCACCTAAAGCTGATAAAGTTCTTACTAGTAAAGAACAAAAGCAAGAAGAACTAGATAAACCGTTTACATATAAAAGAAGTATTACTGTATCTTTAATACAGAATTATTCTTTATATCGTAAAGCAAACGATAAAGTCCTTCCTAAGAAAAGAGATTATATCGGTAGTTCTATTCGTAGCTCACAAGTTCTTGCTTCTAATCGCGCTGAGGTCGAAGCTTACTTTCCTCAATTGCTTGGTATATCTGTTAACAATGAGAATTTTGTTACTCGTCTTAAACAGTATTTAAATAACATACAAGTTCCTGTTAATGAACTTGGAGTTACTTTTGATTGTTCTTTCAGATTTAATCATAAACGTGATTACTTTGCATTTAAGGCTCGTGAAGAAGAAATCGAAATGGCTTATAAGAAAGCTAATAAACAGTCTACTAAAGACCTTAGAGCTGCTCTTGCTATTAAGATTAATGATTTGAATAATCTTGAGTCAGAACAATATGCTGTTGGCAGTCCCGTTAATATTACTGATTATATTCTTTATCGCCATTGTCTTTTATATAGAGATATTGCAAAAGATACTGCGCTTATTAATTGTGACCCGTTTGTAAGATTCTATTTGAAAGATGACACTAAAGATAAAGAACGTCAACAGAAACTTCGTCAGGAGATTAACAATGCTAAACGTAACTATATTGAAGTTATCGGAGATGATGAAATGTTCGATGCAGTATATATTCAATATTGTGTTGTAGCTGGATTACCTATTGTTAATTCACTTCTTTCAGAAAGAATGGATAAAGAAAATCAATTAGATAAATTTAGTGCTACAGAACCTATTAAATTTAACAGTATTGTTAAAGATAAAGACCTTAGAATTAAATCTCTTATTGAACTCCTTATTGCTCGTGGTGAATTTGTACGTTCTCAATTCAATCAGAATATCACTACACAAGATGGAGAATTTATCGGTGCTAATATGAAAGAAGCTATTGCTTGGGCTAAGAATCCCGAAAACGAAAATGTATTGGCTGCGTTTAAGAATAAACTAAAGTATATCTAACATGACAATAGAGGAGATGCACATAACGTTCAGAGAACTTGGACAGCAAATGGGTGTTCAACAGACCCGTGCTATCTTCTCTGAAAATATAGATATTTGCATTAACTTTGCCATTGATGCGAAAGCTCGTTCCATACTTCGTCAGAATGTTGGAACGAGCTTTCCCGATAAGGTAGCTAGAGATAATGCTAAAGTAAGTCCGATTAACGGTCTATATACTCTTTATACACAAGGTATTGTTGAAGAAACTGATATAGTTGGAAATGGTACTAGATTTAAACCTTATACTACTATTATAGATAGTAATAATGTTTATCTTTATACTGGATTCGATTGTGTATATTCTGATACCGATGTTGTACATTGTAGACTTGTAGAACGTGAATCTCTTTTTGATACGCTTGACGATATTTGTAATAGACCATCTAAACGGTATCCTGTTGTAACGGTTAATGGTAATAAAGCAAATCTTGTTGTTGATATTTACACAGGAACAAGTGATTCTCCGACTAAACCGAGAAATATTATTTATACTTATATTAAAAAACCTAATATAGTTTTTCTTGATGAAGATAATCCAGATAACAGTGTAAATTGTGACTTGCCTGAATATTTACATAAAGATATAGTTACAGATGCGGTTAATTATTATCTTCAAAGTATAGGTGCTAAACAAGGTTCTGACGGAGGTCAATAACCAAATCATTAATTAAAAATTTATAGGCTTTATGAGAAACTTTATTCTAGCCGCTAACGCTGCCTATCCTACCGCAATTCCTTTGACTGCTGCTGGGCAAGTTAGTATTTCGTATTTAATCAATGGTGTTGAAACTCTTGTAAAAGATGCTGTTACTGCTGCTGGTCTTAAAGATAGAGGAATGATTACTTGGAAAAATCCTAATTCGGAACTTGGACAGATTGTTTTCCCGTTTTACAAGAAGGATTTGAGTTATAGTGTAAGTGAATATAGTGCTGCAACTACATTCTTGGCTAACTTTACTATTACTTCTGTAGAAGCTAGTTCAGATTATACAGTAATTATTGTAAAGAACGGTGTTAAGTTCAATGAACGTAATAAATGGACTTCTACAATTCATGCTGGTAAGAATGATACAGTAAAGAATATAGCTGACAAGATTGCTGCTCATATTAATGCGAATACTGTTGGTAGTGGAGTTAGTGCTGTATCTGATATTAAAATTGAAGGTAAGATTACTATTACAGCTAAGAAAGCTGGACAACCTTATACGATTGTTCTTGCTGACAAACTTCAAGGTCTTACTGTAACAACTACCGCTGCCGGACTTCCCGCAATTAATGACGCTGCTGCCATTAAAGATATGGCTAATAAAGCTGCTGCTGATGCAGGATTTGAATATACTTATGATGAATTTGCTGGACTTTATCCAGCTTATCCATTGAATCCTTTGGCACAACCTGACAAAGCTGATACAGGATTTACAGTATATACTATTCGTTTTGCTGAACCGAGAGATATGAAGACTCGTGATGAAGTTGTTCATCAGATTATTCAAATTGCTTATCCTGCTAATTCAGAAGCAATTGCTACACTTAAAATAATCCTTGATGCTTTAGTGTAAGCACTATTAAATATTTAAGTAAATAAATTTAAGGTTGTTATTAGTATTATGTTATGTAATATTGATAGCAACCTTTTATTGTTTCTATCCATGAATGATTTAATAGAGATTGCTCTAAATCAAGGTATCAGTTCTCTGATAACTGTTGCAGTATTTATACTAGTATATAAATATATAGATAATGCTAAGAAATCTACTACTGAGAAGTTTATAGAAAAAACTGCTTCTAATCTTGAACATATAACATCTAGTATAAATAGGACTGTTGCTTTTATTGATAATATAACTTCTAAGATAATTCAAAAAGATAAAGAGAAATGTAGAATAGCAATAGAACTTTCATTTACTTCTCTTAATAAAGCTCTTTATGATTACGCTAAAGAAACTATTATTAATAATAATATTGATATTAAAGCTGATATTATAAAATCTAATATATCACATCTTGTTAATAACGAATATTATAAAGTATATAGTACTTTAGCATTATATCAAGTTAATGATGAACGTCCATCTACTGCTATGAAAGAAGAATGGAAACGAGAACTTATAGAAGACATAGAATCTATTATATTTAATGATGGTCTTAATACATTAGATAAGATTAATACTATGGATATTAAACTTTCTATAAGAATTGAAGATTATTCTACTTACGTCTATAATAAATGTTTTAATAAATGATATGAATGGACGAAACGATATAACAATGAAAAGACTTCAACGAGATAGTCTTATTGAAAAACAAATTGCTGCTAGTATTAATAAAGTTAAACTTAATGATAATGGATTTGTAACTTCTGAACATAAAGATGCTATTAATGTTATGACTATGTATCTATTTAATTGTTATGATAAAATAGAAATATATGATAGTAAACAAATAGCCAATCTTGATGTTATTTATGATAATATTACTAACCTTCTTAATACATAATCATGGAAGAAGAACTTATACAGAATAAATCTAGGAACGGTTTTACTGACAAACCTAATAGTATTACACCAGTTTATGTTGAAGCTGCTGAAAATGTAGAAGTAGACGTAGACTGGCTTTATTGTTTAATACCTGCACAATATGCTTATGTATATCATAAACTACTTTTAGCTATGGCTGATTTAGGAATTGATATGCTACAAGATTGTAAGTCTAGTTGTAAAGATTCTAATAAGAGACTTATTGATTGTTTTACAATGTTTAATAGTGCAGTCGCTTGTTATAAGCTTGGTAGAGAGAAGGAAGCAAAGTTATTGATAGATTATATAGAAGGACAACTTCACATCCTCTACGGGGGAACAGCAAAGGAAGAACCTACCATAATTATTAAAGTCGGTGAACATAATGAATATGAAGCTTTTGTTAGTAGAGATAAATCGACTAATAAACTTGTGTTTAAGATGAATCCAGAAACTGCTAAACAATATAATGCTGAACCAAACTCTCTCAATAGAGTTTATGAAGATGAAGAACTTATATAATATATAATTATAATATGGAATCTAAAGATAAGATAAGAAAACTAATTAAGATAGATGAAGCTACAGGAGAAAAATATACTGTCTATCCTATTACTTATATACAAGCTATTATTGACGAAAATGGAGATAGAAATCTTGACGATATATTAGCTAGTTATAATGCTATTTATGTAGAATTTAATAAAGATTTTGCTACAACAATGAAGGTAGTTCCGGAAGCTCTTAGAACTAAAGGGAGACAAGTTACTTATATTGTACAAGGAGAATCTGCAAAAGCTGCTACTTTTGTATATAATTCTAATAAAGTAACTGATGAAGAATTTTGTAATGTTGATAATTGGATTACATTAACCGGAGGAGATATTAATCTTGTAACAAATGAAATTGCTAGTGTAACTAATAATCCTGATGGATTAGATATTATCACTGTTAATAAAAAACTTCAATTAGGTGACGGTAAAACTATTCCAGGAAATAATCTTTATATTCTAAGACCAAAAGATATAAATGCCGACAATTTAGAATTAGATGATGTTTCTATTGAAGCTTTGAAAAAGCCTAATGTATTATGCGTAGTTAAGTATGATTTTGTTGCTACTAATAAAGATAGTATTAATGTTGGAACTAAAAGTGGATTATTATTTGCTGGTGGAACTATGACAGGATTTGTGTTTAATGTTATCGAACCATATAAAATTATAGGACATTATGACTTAGTTAAGTTCCTTGCAGATAATACTTTTAATGAAGAACCTAATCTTATTTTTGACGGTCAATTTAATCTAGGAGCTTCTGATATTCAACAAATAGAAGGTGATTCTTGGAAAAAGCAAGCTGTGTTAGGAAAGATAATATATAATAAAGATGAAGATAAACTTCGAGCTTTTACTAAAGAGAAAATATTTAGTATTACAGAAAATGATGAATATCTTATACCAAGTACTGAATTGAATTTTAATTTTATTGTTGATAACAAACCTTGTACAGAAAAAGAAGCTGCTGAATTATCAAAGATTAAAAGCTTTTTTAAAGTACCTATGCGTACTAAATTTTACTTCTATGATAATGAAGCTTCTCCTAGTGCTATTACTCATAATTATGGTTATTATCAAGTATGGGTTACTAGAGATGGTGAAGAAGATATTGATTATATAACTTTTCATATTCCTTTCTATGATGGTCGTATTAGAATATATAGATGCAATAATATAAAAGGAACATATTGGAAAGTTAGAGATATTTATCCTTATGATTATGATTATGATAAAATGCCTTATGGTACAATATATGGTTATGACGGTAATGCTAATGAAATAGTAAGATTCAAAGGAAAGAATAATAAGAACTATGATGCATTTGGATATACAGCTTCTTTCCCTGTTGAACGTTGTGTTCATATTACGACTAATTACGGAACTCATAAATTCAATGAATTAGATAAATTTATGGAACTTATATATGATAATTTTTCTACTAATTTTCAAACGCATGAAGAAAATATAGTTGAAAAAATGCCAATAGTAGTTCCTGCCAATCTAAGAGATTTTGTTATAGATATATGTAATATAGACTTTACAGATAAAGATTCTAACGATAATCAAACATTTGATGTTTATAAGAATATTTCTAGAGTTATAGTAAAGGATAATACATTAAACGACGGTGAACAATTACTTAATAATTATAGAGTAATTAAATATGGTGGTACAAATGACGGTAGTATAATCTATTATAAATTAAGATTTGAAATAGATAGTTTTTATAAAAGAAGTTATCATTATATATTAAATCTTGATGTAAGAATTGCAAAAGGATTTTTAATTAACCGTAATAATGTGGATGTAGAACCGATTACTATATTAGGTAGTTGTTATGTTATGCCTTTATATACATTTAATAATCCTCCTGTAATTCAAAAACCTATTAGTCTTAGAGATTATCAAAATCTTGCTGACCCTGACGATAATACAGAATATTTAATATTTGAATAGTATGCCAATATATGTAGGTTCTAAAAAAGTAAAACATATAATACATATTAAACAATATGAACATACTGTTGATTCAAATGCTAGATATGTTTATTCATTGGCTAGAGGTAAGAACGTCTCTAATATAAATACTCCTTTTGTTTATGGAATGAAGATAGTAACTAATGATGGAGAAGAAACTGAAAAGAATAATTGGTTTACTTTTAGTCAAGATGGTACTGGATTCAAAATCAGAGTTATATCTAATAAACCTGACTTACCTCTACATATATTTAATCCTCACAATTATTGTTGTGATGAATCTAGAGAATATTATGCTGAATATCATAAGATTTATCCATTTGCTGGACAAATGAAAAGTTTAATAGATAGTTCAGTAGATATTGATTTTAAAGTTCCTTTGGAATATATAAATCCTGCTTATGATACTGTTGAAAATAAGAAATATATTGCTGAAATAGCATGGCAATTTGTAACTAGAAATTATGAGGATAATAATCAAAATTGGTCTAGTAGTGTAGCTATAGGATTTAAGAAGTTTGCTAGAGCGATGGCTATGTATTATTATCAAACAGGAATGGCTAGTGATTTTATAACAAATATTATATTATGTAAATATCAAGAAGAAAATGTTTGGAGAGACACTGTAATACTAATGGATATTATGACAAGTCCTGCAAACGTTAATATGAGATATGGTATTAATAGATATTATAATCCTGTAGGATTATTTCTTAATAATCAACTTACTGCAATAAATAAATTAATTGTTACTATTGACAAACCATCTCTATATTATTGTGATATGGCAGTTGGATGTAAGATAGGATTAATATATAAAGGAAAAGAAAATAATATTGCTGGATATTTTAAAACAAACCAAATTAAATGGTATAATGCTGATTTTACTCCTTATGATGATGAACTAGATAAAGATGTTACTTTTGTCCCTAAATCAAATAGTACTAATTTTAATTTTAATTTCAAAGTAGAAGAAGACGATAGTGTTTTAGGTCAATTAACATATAATGGTAATATTGGAATAGTAGTGTGTCCTTATTTTATTGTAAACGATTATAATAGAGAAGGTACAGGAAGTTTTAGTGTTAATTTAAAAGTAATTGCTGACGGAAATACTATTTATTCTTATACTATAAAAGGAACAGAATTTAAACCAGTTTAAAATACAATAGATATGGAACATAATCAAGTATATAGTGGTGGTACATTTGTTACCAACTTTCAAGTTGCTCGTATGGGAACTATTCCATCAGGAAATTTTAATATAACTGTTAGTGGTCAGAAACGACCTTTTCTTATCAAGAATATTACAGAAGATAATGTTGAAGTAGAAATAGTACCTGCCGGACAAACAACAGCTATTACTACTGTATTATATCCAGGATGGAATGTTGAGATAGTTAATCAAATTAATAATGCACCTGCTGATATATTACAATATGGGTTCTAATACTGGTATAGGTATAGGTATCGGTATTCCTTTTAAAAATAATGCTCTTGGTGGAGATAGACCGTATCTTCCACCAGAGCTTAAAGCTAGACTTATTGGAGTTTGGGATAATTACGGTAAAAAGAATACTGATGCTGATAGGAATATTATTAAGAATAAGATTCCTAATGCAGGAGGAGATTTAGAGATTCTAAATGCTGCATATAAGTTAAATAGTGGATTTGGTGAGTATAAAGAAGATTTTACTAGTTGGATGATATATCCAAATATAAAAGTTACTGATAGTGTAATTACTACCGATGGAAATTTTAAATCTAGTTGGTTTATATATAAGCACTCTAGTGAAAGTAAGATAAATGAAATGAATATAAAAGTTTCAGGTATTCCAAAAGGAGGAAAAATCTTATACTTTTATATTTCAGATGAAACAGCTAATTTGCCTATTACATATACTATACCAAAAGATGGTATTTATCATTTACCTGAATCTAAGATTAATAATAATCGTGCTAGTGTAGGATTTACAGTAGAACGTAGTTACGATTGGAATAATATAAGAATAGAGCAAATCCCCTCTTTCGAAGGCGCCTTCGTCACTGACGGTAAGGACGACTTAATCACTTCCACCAAGACGGTTAAGGAAATGTTAGGAGGAAGCAATGAGGTTACCGTGGTGAGTATGATTCATCAGATAGGATTAAACAGTACTCATGATAAAGCATTTACTAATTACATAGAAGCTACTAATGCTACAACTCATTATATTAGAAGTCAATCAAAAACTGCTGGGAAAACTGGTATATACGGTTATACTTATAATAGTGCAACTCAATCATTGATTAATAATATATTAGGAGATAAAAACGATTATGAAAAGTCATTAGCGAATGCAGCTAATATTTTAAGTGAATCTTCCATTTTTAGAGTTGCCAGTGGAAATAGCTCAACTGACACATTATCTCAAGTAGCTTGGTACTGGACATTCATCGCCAACAAGGTACTGACCACCGACCAAATCAATCAGGTAATATCCTACTTCAATTTGGACAAGCATGTTAAACCGGATATCATCTACGACACCATCCGGCAGGGCATCACCAATGAGAACCACGCTTCTTTCAACGATGAGCTTGTGGACTTCTCCGGCAACGGGCATAATATGAAGATTTACAACTCTGCGTGGAACAAAGAGAGCGGTATCAATGATGAAGGGGCTTGGCAGGCTGATGGAGTAAGCGATTACGGAAATGTTGAGAATCTCCCAATTTTGAAAGATTATACGGTTGCTATCGAAAGACGGTGGATTACTTCCCCTGTGGATAAAAATCAATGTTTGGCATTCAAAGGTCATACAAATGACTGGGGTGCTTTTGCTTGTGAGTTTAGTAATGCTGGACAACTTAGAAGCTATACGTTTAGTCCTACTTATAACATTCTGCAAAGCTATAATGAAAAAAGTTTAGTATATCAATCTAAATATTCATATAGCGGTACTCCTATTGATGCGAAAGCAACAATAGATGGGTCTACCCTACGGTTGTGCCTTTCCAGAGATGGTTTTTCTTTCTATGCCAACGTTGCTATTAAAATGTTCTTGCTTTTCCCTTACTCCCTTTCCGAGTTCCTGCTAGAGCGCCAATTAAAGAGGTATAAGTTAGGTACGCTGTATCCAGATATGGTGGAGTTTAGACCTATTATTAAGAATAATAATCAATATAGAAGAATAGACTTTTATACACAAAGCTGGGATAAAAAAATATATCCCGGAGACTATGTACCTATTAATTCTATACTTAGAGCTAATATTTATCTTAATAATGAATTAAATGAACTACAAAGTTTTAGAATAAATGGCGTTAATGTTACTTTTGCAAAAAGTTCTGTTGATAAAACAGCTTATAATATAGGAAATATTCCTATTGCCAAATCCCCTCAAAAGATAGACATCACCATAGATGAGTACATAAGGTTTGAAGACATTATACAGCCGTATCCTGCAATAGTTAATCTAAGTCAGGATGGTAAGAGTATTACTTGGGGAGACAAGTTAAAAGTTGGTAGTGAAGTTACTTTTGTAAATCATACTAATCTTCTTCCTGATTTATATACTGTTAGCGGTGGAGTACAATATAATGGTACATCTATTTCTTGGAATACATCCATTAGAGTAGAAAAATCTATGGTCTTTGTTAATCCTCATAGTTATAAGAAAGCCAATGAGCCGAACTGTATTCTTGCCCCTCAGACTCTAAGAATACCAAACAGCTCTTATAAGATACTAGGCTACATTCCGGACTTGACAGGTAAAGGGAATCATGGTAAGCTTAATAACTTTGCTTATACAGAAGATAGTGGTGTTGCTTCTGATGGTAGTATTAAGATTGACGGTACAGATGACCATATTACTATTTCTAATATAATAGGTGGTAAATGTATTATGGCAAAAGTTACGGTTAATAGGAATAGTGGAATTATTTATGACCAAAGAAGAGCAAACGTTCCTAATAAATCGTGGATGCAATTAAATCCTAGTAGCGTTATATTTGAACAAAATGCAGTATCTACATATATAGATGGAATATTAAATCACAATGTTACAGGCTCAGATTTGGTTTCTAAAACTGTTAATCTTACTTGTGAACTAGAAATAGGTGATACTAGTGGAACATATCAGCCAACTATAGGTAGTTCGTATGCCGTTGGATATACTACTGATATTAACCTCTACGAGTTTATGCTCTTCCCCGATGTGCCTAATGAAGAAGAAATAAAGGAGCTTAATGACATTGTAGGTATTGAAGGAGGTTATGTAGAGAGACCTGAATATTATTGGGATGCTTATGGTAAGAAGAATACCGATACAGATAGGAATCTTATTGCTGACCAAGTAAGTAAAGATGTGGCTAATGCGCTAGAGGTTAAGAATGTAGCTTATAATAGTGAAAGTGGATATACTGATGATAACGGCTTACTATTAGATGGAATAGAAGACCATGCTGTTAATACTGTTATTCCTGCTGTGACTGATTTTACGGTTATTGGTAAGAGAAATATACTCAATCATGAAAGTGGTTTTGCAATAAAAGGTGGCAATACAACTAGTACAGCGGCTTTTATTTTGGAATATGGCTCTGATAAATTTTATAATTTTGATGGAATTAATACCGTAGAATTTCCAGATACAATAACGGTAGCTACAAAATCTAGTTATAATAACAATCCGGCAGTGTCTAGTCAAGGTGTGGATTCTTTAGGATTAAGAATTGGAGAATATAGAAATTATTATTCAAAACTAGTATTCTATAAATTAATGCTCTACATCAAGACCATAGACCAACTATCTATTAATATGCTAAAGAACCTGTTTGAAAGAGACGAATTAATTGATATAACTAACCCAATATTTAAGAAAAAAGAATTATGATTGATTATGTAGAAATTACAGTAGCAAAGCTAGAGACTGCTTTGCCTGAACGAATTGAAGAATTGCATTTAGCTCCGCGTAGAAGTCCGAAAGGTGGTAAAGTACTTATGAAGTTGGATAACTATAAGGCGCTGTTTAAGGAAGAAGTTGAGGAACAACTTGCTAGTATTCCTATGACTCTTGATGAAACAGGAGAAGAACAAGTTCTTCCCGAATACGTTTGTCCGTTTCCTGTTTATAGTGGTAAAGAACTTGAAGACTTACTTCAAAATGATAATTGGAAACAAGAAGATGATATACTTTAATAAGTAGATTTTGCTATAAGTATCATATGTTAAATATTCTAAATTACTAGAAAATGAACTATTTAGATGTTGTGATTGATAAGATAATTAATAACTTTGATTTCGCTTATATGTTTATAGTCAATGTACTAACATATATAATAATAAAGATTATAGATTATGTTAATGGTGATGCTAAAGTTCCTACTTGGACTAAACGATTAATATTAGTTATATCTATTATAATAGTTACTACTATATATGTTATATTAGATTATGATAATAAAATTACATTACTTAATTCTGCTATTCTTGCTCCTGTATTTTGGAGTTGGATAATGAAACCAATCTTTATAAAGTTAGGTATTGGTTATAAACAGATAGATGATTATATGAATTAACAAATTAAACTACAAAAGTTATAGCTAAAGGTAGACCAACTAAAGGTGTAGGAACTACAGGACCTAAGAAACCGACTAAAACAAAGTAATGAAGAGACTATTTGTTTTAACTATCAAATACATACCAATCATACAACTGATTGGTATGTTGATAAACAATAGTTTATATACGTATGATATTAATGTTGAATTTGACTATATTGGAGATTTTCTTTAGGAAATTCAATAGTAAATATATCTATGCTTTATGTTTGTAGTTTTACTTTTGGATTTTGTAATTGGCATAGACATATTATAACAGCAAATCTTATAAATATTATAATAGCAACTATTGATAAAGTATTTCATATACCTGTAACAGATATTGAACTACTTAGTACTTATTATATTGTAGCTGGAATATTTATATTACTTGCTGCTAGAAGTCATGTTAAAGAAATTAAGAGAAATGATGAACGTAAAGATTAGATTACTAAGAGGGTTACTTGAAGAAGCTATAAATAATATAGACGCAGGTAATAGTAATCATACCGAAGAGGAACTTAATGCTATAATTGATGACCTTACTAAACTTAATAGAGATATTAAGAGAATAAGTAAAACTTATGCTTGTGAGAAAATTCTACATTGTAGTCCTAGTACTTTTGATACTTATGTTAAACTAGGTATAATACCTCCTGGTCATAAAGAAGTAGGATTCAAAGAACTTAGTTGGAGTCCTAAAGATTTTGATGAAGCTACCATGAATAAGGTACGGAAATATAGCAGCAGAAAAGGCTTATGATGTACCGATTGGTATTGAGTATTTAAGATAACTAATTAAATAAGGCATACTTGCAGTTAATTCTGTAAGTGTGCCTTTTCTTTTTGTCCGTTTCTGACCTTTGTATCGTAATCGATTACAAGTAACAGATTTATTAACAAATTTAAAACTAGAAGATTATGAGATTCGTAGAAGAAACGGATGGTAAAAGCTTCGTTCAAGTCAATGACGGAACTAAGAAAGAAGAGAAAGAGTATGCTTCTAAGGGAGTTGCTGGTACAGCTTTGGGGCTTGGTATTGCTGGTACTGCTTTATGGTTGCTTAATGGTGGGCTTAATGGTTGCGGCTTGTTTGGTCGGAATTGTGGAGCAGCTACTGCTGCTGAAGTAGCTATTAGTTCAAATGAACAATATCTTGAACGTAAAGAATGTGAAGATATGGTTGCATTAACTAATGCTATGTGGCAACACGTGTACAATGAACAAGGACAACGTTTCAATGACCGCCAGGTTATTAATCAAGAAATGTTTGGCATTTATTCTGCAATGCGTAGCGGTTTTGATGTAATCAATGCTAAACATAATCAAGATGCGTTTGACCTGTACAAATATTCACGTGATAGCAAAGATGAACTTGCCGGAGAAATTGGTGCTCTTCGTACAGAAGTTGCTGTATTGAAAGCTACTCGTCCTTATCAGGATAAACTTATTCAGTGCGATATTCAGAGAGTTGCTGACCATGCAGACTTTAACTTGTGGCGCAGAACTTGCCGCATGATTAGCGGCGAGGTTGTATTACCGAATACTCCTGTTGTTACAGGTTATGGAAGTTATAATCCTTGCGCTTATGCTCCGGCTGCTACTACACCAGCTGCTTAATAAGTAAATTCTGTTATTGATTTTGAAGTAGGAGAACCGTCTCCTACTTCTTATTGTTTATAACCAATTAAAACTCCTTTAGTTATGACTCCTCAATATCAATTTAATCTAGGACAAGGTGACCCGCTTTTAACATCAAGAGTTACATCACCTGAACAATTCTATGATAATATTAGTCAAGAGATAGAACGATTGAATGCTTTAAAACAACAATTTGTTCAAAAACCTATTCAAACTCAACCGCAAGTAGATATATGGTCTGAAATAGATAAAGAAGTTTCAGCTTTAACTAATGACCAAAAACAAATTCTTGCACAAGATGAAACTTATGTTAGTATAGAACAAGAATTACAGTTTATGATACAACAAGAACTTATTAATTCTGTTAAAGGTAAAGTTGCTAATACTCCTCGTGGAAAAGAATTGCTAGATAAGCAATTAAAAAATATAAAAGAAAAGAAGAATAAGATTATAGAAGAAGCTAATAAAGAAGCAGAACTATTTAAGAAGTTCCAAATAGCGACACAAGCTAATCCTAATCTTACTTATGCTGAATTTATTAAAACTATAAACGGAAAATAAGTCATGGTTGAAAGAAAAGTTATTATAGATAAAATAGTTGGCTTTGTAGATACTAAACTATCTGAAATGTCAAGTACTAATCCTCTAGTTCTTATAACTCGTCCATTTATTGCTAGAGCAGTTAATAATAATCTTGCTAAATTAGATTCATTATTAAAATTAGTACAAGACGAAAATGGTATGATTGATGTTGAAGGGATTATGAGCGAAACTGTGGATAATCTACTTGTTGCTCAAATTAAGAAATATCCTGAAGTTCTTGGAGGAGTTGAAATTGGTAATGGTAAAGTTCGTATGAATATTCCTGTTATAAACAAAGTAATAGAATTTGATACTGATGATGTTAAGACTTTAAAAGAAACTTTAATATCCAAATAATATGTATCATTTTAAAGATATAATTGCTGGATATAGTATTAATACTATACCACAAGCTGACCTAGCAAAAGGTATTGCAGGTTTTCATAAAGTATTTGACCATGTAGAAGCTCATGATAAAGATACATTTTGGGATGCAATGAAAGAGTTCCATGAATGTGTAAAAGGTGAACATTTTGACGAAACGTATGCTATGTATCAAGTTAGTAATATGTATCATACTAAAGCTAATGGAGTAGTTTGTCGTGGACAAATATTTACTGTTGAAGATGCTAAGGCTATTTATGATAAACACGTTCGTAATATTAATCGTGAAATAACTTATTGGGATGTTTATGTTGCAGTTAATGCTCAATATCATGATTATATTCGTATGTATAAACAATGGTTTCCTAATCTGACAGAAGAACAATTAGATGAAAAGATAATTCATTCTGCGATTAACTTCTGGTTTGAAGATGAAGATGCTGGTAGTGGCAAAGTATGGAATTATTTCAAGGACATTTGATAAAGGTTTTCATACAAAAGGAGAAGCGGTAGCTCGTTGTGATAACGAACTACCGCTTTCTTCATTTTAATCAATTATAAATTTTCGTGAAAGTGTTGGAGATAATAATTAAAAAGGTATATTTGTCGATATAGATATTAATACTAAAGTTACTACTGGTTATGGCGTCGATTAATCAATTGATTTCTGAAATTGCTCATGCTGTTGGGCAACCTAATAATATTCCATTAAGACGGAATATTAAATATGCTATTATCCATACTCGTAATGAACTTATTAGACACGGTTATGAAAATAATCATTATGTTGATAAGGGATTACAACAACGAGTTAAGATAAGTCTTATTGATGTTCCTGATGGAGATTTTCATAATAGTGCTGAATATAATATTCGTCCTATTAAACGAAGTAAACAAAAACTTCCTCGTCCTGTTAGACTTACTAATAATCTACCATTTCAAAGTATCCGTACTGCTGGTTATGATAATATAGAAATTCCTTTTGCTAAAGAAGCTAGTGCTAGATTCTATACTCATTTAGTTGGTATGTGCAATCTTCCTTGTTATGATTATATAAATGAATATCTATATTTCTTTACTAAAGAAAATGCTTGTGAATGGTTTAAAACTATTAATGCTATTGTAGTAGAATCTGTATTTGAATTACCTCATATTATCGAAATAGAAACTAATGAGAGTAAAACAGATAATTCAGAACGTACTGTTGATAATGAAGATGATTTTGATGATAATGAATTTCTTCTTCCCGAAGATATGATAGGTTCTATAAAAGATATTATCTTTAAACGTAATCTTCTTCAAGTTCCTAGAGAGACTAATGAAGTTCCTACTGATAATTTATTAAATCGTTAATAACTTATGGTTCCAGATATAGACATCCATCACTATTATGAAAAGTATATAGAAGATGCTAATAGTGATATAGAAAGATTTAAAGAAAATCATAATGTAGCTGTTAAAATGAGAGATTCATTAAAACAGTATTTGCTTTCTAACATAACTTATATTGCTAATTCTTTAGGAATTAAACTTGTAGAATATGGACAAGAATGGATAGACGGTATATATAATCCTAAAAGACTTCTTATAAATAAAGTTTATGATAAACTAGAAGAATATAAAGCTGGTGAAGAACGTATAATGCTAATGCAAATAGTAAAGTACTGTAATGTACTTAGAAAGATTAATGCTCTTAATACTTATATTAGACTTGCTAAAAAACGTTCAGAACTTACATTCAAACAATATAGAGATTATGTTGCTAAGTTCTATCAATATGGAGTTCATAAATGTTGTTTAGAAGGTTATGCTTATGGTTATGGTTATGGTCTAGGAGACTTAATGATAAATCGTTGGACTCATGACCCAAAGGATAATAAACGTAAACGAATAGACCATAGAAAAACAGCTATTGCTAAAGAAAAACTTATTGCTGAAGGTAAAAAACCTTATGATAAAAAAGAAGCTGAAATATATAAACTTCGTGGACTTAAATATGATGGAGTTCCATATGTTGTCTATCAAGAAGATGTTAGTTTTTATAATATAGATATTGTTAATAATCAATATGTGGCACATCAGAATCTTGATTTTGAACATACTGAATATTATAGTACACAACTTAGAGGTAAAAGTCATGAACAAAATGCTGCTGAAATAAAAGATAAAAAAGAAGTATATAATATTAAAGCTGACCTTAGAACAAAACTTAAATTATATACTTTAGTAGATAAAGGTGCTTATTTAAATTATATTAGAAATGTTGACCAAAAGAAATATCAGCGTGGAGCGCATAATAGTAAGAATAGAAAGAGATTTTGATATAGTTCGTTATATATATAAGATAGTTAACACTTATTAATCGCTGACAATCAATAGGTTAGGTTGATATTATACTGTATTACAATACGGTTTTAACTAAATTTTAACGCCAAATACGGTATCTCAATACCGGTTTTTTGTTATACTTGAATTAATATAAATCATTTAATAGATATTGATATGCCCACATTTAAATATGCAAAACCAATTCTTAATAAGAAAATAGAAGATACTAAAAAAATACTTGCTGAAATAGTTCCTAGTCCATTTTTTATAGAACGAGAACTTAGAGATTCTAATATAGTTGAATCAGAAGCCGCTCGTATAAGGGTAGTCCAAAGCTTCTATGAAAGACGTGGATATACTCAAATGAGTACTGATTTGCTTACTTATATGACTTATTGTAATAGTAATAAATTGATGAATTTAATATCTCTTATTGCTATAAAACTTAATTTCAATAGTAATAAAATTGTATTGAAATCTAGTTCAGAAGATGTTAAAAACATTATTTCAAATGATTCTAATTATTATAGATATATTGCTGAATTAGAAAAACAAAATATTATTCGTAGAACTACTAAAAAGAATGTTTATGTTGTTAATCATGAGATGATATTTAAAGGTAGTTATTCTGATTTTATTAAAACTTATCTTGATACTTATAAAACTACCGGAGTAATGTTAGATTCTAATGGTAAAGTAATACTTGATAATACTATTGATTATGCAAAACAATAATACTATTTCAGTAGAAAAGATAATAGCAAAAATAGACAACGATTTTAATCCTGATGGTAGTGATTGGATACCTAGAGTTATATCGTGGACTATAGATGCTATGGGACAATTAGATGTTCTTAGAATAGTTCCTAAGAAACGTCGATTAGAAGTTATTAATAATATTGCTAGAACTGCTTGTCCGTTTAGTACAAAAGGACTTAAAGTATATGATGATAATGGATGTGAAGTTAGTGTTATATCGGCTCGATGTGGTGGATGTTCTTCTCCATCTCCTACGGGGGAACAGCCCGACAAGTCATTAGAATTGTCGAATACTATGTCAATAGTTGATACTGGTTATAATGGTAAAGAAACTTATGGAAGTTTAGCTATACATAATAATACTCCTGACGTTACAAAACAAGCAACTGTTGTTGAGGAGCTTTATTCCGCCCCCCGTAGGGGAAGTGAAGATAGAGGTTATGTCCTCGTTGATGACCATACAATAGAGATTAACTTTGATGCTAAATATATAGATATTATATCCAATGAAGTTGAGACTGAATATAGCGAATATTATAAATGTGATATTCCTGTTATTCCCAACAATTATATATTGATTGAAGCTATTGGATATTACTGTATGTATAAGATGTTATGTCGTGGAATGAAACATCCTGTGTTTAATCTTGGAGCTAGTCAATATGGAACTAATCCTTATTATCAATGGGAGCAGTTAAAGAATAAAGCTAAAGCTGGAGTTATTAATGATTGGCAAGCTGAATCTGGAAATAAAGATGGTGACGCTTGGCGTAGTTATTTCTATAATTATACTTTTCCGAAATAAATGAGAAGTTGTTATGGGAGATATAATAGATATTGTTACAGTTAATGGTATTTATGGCTTATCTGTAAGAATGGATTCGAGTAACCGAAATGATGAAAATGAGGCTCGTAGATATGGTTTTCCTGACCTCTGCGTAGAGATAATTTTCACATCATACAATTAATCAGATTAAGTCGAGATAATCGCCTGTGAGGGCTTAAAATAAGTCAATCGTTATGGAGATAAACAAAAAACTTAATATAGATACTGATATAGAATTTTTAGATACAGGAGATATAGCTCATGCTAGTAATATAGTAGCTAATAATACTAATGATGGAGTATTGAACGAAAATTCTATTGAAAAGTATTTTATACTAGATAATCCTAATGAAAAAGTTGTAGGATATATAGCTTGTTCTGATGAATTTATAATATTTACTAGTTTTAGTAGAATTTTTAGATGTAAAGAAAGTTCTAAAGAAAATATAGAAGTTAATACTAATTGGAAGTGGGAAGGTGGTAATGTTATAGGAGCATATACTTATAATATAAATAAAGAACTTATTATTAGTATTACAGAATTAAACTCTGACCATGATGTTCCTTTGAAGATTATAAATCTTAGTAAGCCTGAATATGTAATGGGTGAGTCAGATAATAAATATACTCTTAATCCAGAAATTCCTCAATTTAATCTTATAAATTATAGTACTGTTAATGGCGCTAATATGTATCGTGGAGTATATAATTTTTTTATAAGGTTTAAAAAAGGAGAGCAATATACTGCTTGGTATAAAATTGGTTATCCTATTATATTATTTGACGATTCTTATAATATTACAGTAGAACGATATGTTTATAATGTTAATGATGGAGAAGGATTAGGATTTAGCCCTCGTAATTATACTATTACGGATAATGTTAATAATGATGTTGAAAAAATAAGTAAAAACATTATATTAGGTATTGATATAAATGATAAAACATTATCTTATACTCATTATCAAATAGGATATATAGTTAATACTACTTCTAGCGAAATAAAAATATTTAATACTAATGATTATGGTATAAAAAATAAAAGAGTTACTATAAGTAATGCTGATACTAGTGGAGATTTTACATTAGACGATTTAACTAGTACATTTTTTAATGTTTATAATGTAAAAACTCTATGTAATTATAATAACAGATTATATATTGCTAATTATAAAGAAGAAAATCCTAATACTATTGTAAGTAAAATAGATGTTAGTAATATAGTAGTAAGGGCTGTTCCTTTAAAGAATGAACCGTCTCCTTTATTAGTAAGAAATAATATTAATAAACGAAGTAGCATAGCTAGTACTTACGCTCCTGCAGGTGATAGTCAATTAGTAACAGAAGTTTTATTTGGTTCTAAATATGTAATTAAATTAAGAGCTAAAATATATTTAAGTGACGGAAGTTACAAAGAAGTCACTAAATGGTTTTATAGCGATGATACCGTATCCACAGGAACTCTTGGTAAAGGACAATTAATGTTCGATATTAATATAATATTTAATTCTATTTTATATGATATTGATGAAGAAGTAAAAGGAATACCTTATGTGACTGAAGAATACCGTGATGCTTATTATCTTATTGTACAAAATAGCGATAATGGTATAATATCTAAATTTTCGTATAGTCATGGAAGTTCAGGAAAAGATAATTTTAAACTTGCCGGAAAAGTATATACTTCAAACGATTTTATTATAGAAGAACTTTATAAAGTTGAACCAGGAGACAATAAAGTATCTCAATCATGGTTTTGTGAACCTAATATTAAATTTACTGAAGCTAATAAATATCCAGATATAGCTAAAAATTTACGTATATATCTTACTACGGAATTTAATAATATATATGGAGGTACTATTAAAACTGTATATAATGGAATATTTAGATTAGTTGAATCTAGTATTTCAGGTTCTGTAAATGGGTATAGACTTGATTATAGTTATATTTCAAAATCTTATTTATTCCTTTATTATACTAACTTTTTTATAGATAAATATTTAGAAGCTAAATATCCTGGTTCTACTAGAAAATATAAGTATCAATATACACTTAAAGATGGGGCTGCTGAACCAACTAATAAAGACGCTATATATTTAGATTCTTATTCTAATGCTGCATCTTTAAAGTCTTCTGTAAAAGTTATGTATAATTGTAGCTTAAAACGTTTACAACTTTGTGCTACAGCTGTGAATCAACAAAGTTATAGTCAAGGCACAGAATATGCTTATATAGACGATGAAATAACTATTATACCAACTAGTGGAGAACAATTTACTTTTAACGTTAATCAACTTATTAGTATCCTTCCTGTTACTATACCTAACTATAATAAAACAGTAGAAGATTTTGATAAGAGTTTTGAAACTAGTTATGAATGGACAGAAGATAGAGAACCAAATGAGAATGATTTTGACCCTAATCTTTCTTATAATTTATCTATTTATCATCATGGTTCTTCTGATAAATTTAGCATTATTGATGTAAAACCTAAAGTAGTAGGTTTTAGAAATAGAGTAACTGAAGATAATGTTATAAAAGTAGATAAAGATTTTGCTATAATGATTCCTTTTAAAGACTGGTTTAATAATACTTATGATAGAAAAACAGATGATGGTTCTACTTATAGAATTAGTGCAGGAAGTTGGTCAGACCCAGTTTTTGATGAAGGACAAGTAGGACAATTATATATAAGTTTTGTAAAAAATAAAACTATAAGAATTAATAATACTGATAATTACGCTGCTTATTTATTAAAAGTTATAGATGCTAATAATTTAATGAGTGTAGAAGTTTTATTACCTTATACTGATGAAAAATTTAATATCAGAGTAAATGCTAAGAATACTACACAACCTTCGACAGATGTCACATATCCTGTTTATAACGCTCCTATAAATGAAGTAAATGATAGTAGTGGTGGAGGTGAAGAATTAAATTTCTATGGGGATATTACTAAGCAGGCTATTAATAATGCTGTTTATAACCTATTTATACATTATGTTTATCCTAACGGTTCTTATACAGACGGTATTCGTATATCCAATAATATGACATATAACAAGACTATTAAATTAGGAACAGCTAATGATAATGGAACTACCATAGAACTTAATTACGATGTTAATGAAGATACTAAAATATCTGATGTTAAAAAGAGATATACAGAATTACTTACTAAATATACTACAATAGATACTACTGACGCTCATCCTGTTGTTAGAGTATTTGATGATGTGGCTGATGTTAGATTTTGTAATGTATTTCCCGAATATAACAATAATGGTATTGCTTTATACAAAAATACTAACGGAGATAAACTATTTAGAGGTAGCATTTTAGGCAATTATATTACTACGCAATATAATAAAGGATTTAAATTTGTGTTTGATAATATACCTATGTACGAAGAGTTTGTAGGTTATTTTATAAGTTATGAAAAATCAGAACCTATACTTACAGGCGAATGTATAGTAACTCCTTTAACAGGAGGACTTAATGCTAATGCTGGCGATTATGAGCAGGATATTAGTGAAGTAAGACTTTATTATCCCGAATTTGACTTAGTAAAGAAAGTATCTGGCAATATATTGTTTATAGAAAAACAAGAAGACTTTAATACTAATTGGAATGAAATATTTAATGATTCTTATTATAGTACTGATACAGGAAATGGTCGTGCTGTTGAAACTAATTATATATCTTCTATAAAATCTATAAATATATATGCTCCTAATGATTTATCTAATAATAGAGGTAGACAAGGAATTTTAGCTGTAAATACTACTAACGCTATTAGGTTATATAATACTATAAATCAATGGAAAAAACAATTAACTTTCGGATTATTACTTAATATAGTAGATAATATATACCTAAGAAAGAATAAAGAACTTATCAGTCTTGGATATATTAAATATGTAGATTATGAACCTAATAAAAAATATGAATATGGTTATGAAGGATATAATTATAACTATGATTATTATAAGGTAAGTAATCAAGTGTTTGATATGAACTATTGGGGAGTTAATTATGATGAAGTTCATCCTTCTGCTAAAACAAACGATGGAAGAGTATATACAGAAGATTTCCCTAAAGGGGATTATAGTACTTCTAAGTTTTTACATTGTCCTACTGTTGGAGTAAGAATGAATAGTTATTCTTTATATCCTACTTTTGCTAAGAATATTAAATCTAAACCTATATCTAAATATTATGGTTTTAAAGGTACTGATTCTGATACTGCTCATATATATACAGAATTAGTTACTCATGTATATTATACTATGCTTAATGATATATATGAACTTAAACCTAATTTTTATGATTATGCTGATAAACTTATTTCTAATTTTGATAAAGATTATTATGTTAATTTTATAGAACATTATGATAAAGTTATTCGTCGTAGTGATGTTATAACTAACGAATCTGTAGAAAATAAATGGAGAAAGTTTAGACCCGAACAATATAAAATTATAACTGAAAATAAAGGTTCTATTATAAATATCATTGGTGTTGGTAGTTATCTTATTGCTCATTGTGAACATTCTATGTTTGTATTCAATCGAGATTCAAGTATAAGAACAGAAGATAAAGATGTTCAATTAGTAATTCCTGACACTTTTGATATAGATTATGTTGAAATGTTTACTAGTACTAGAGGATATGCTGGTATTCAAAAAGTTAATCAATTTGTTTGTAGCAATTATGGTTATATTTTTTATGATAGCGATGCTCATAAACTTTATAGATTTGATGAAAATAATCTTGATGAAATTACTCCTGGATTTAAGAATTTATTTAAACATGATATTATTGATATAAACTTTGCTATAGATGAGCGTAATGAAAGAATGATATGTTTAGGTAAAGCTAAAATTGATAATGAAACTAAACATTTTGCTATAAGTTATAGTTTTAATGGTAAATATTGGTTAAGTACTCATAGTTATTGGTATGATGATTGCTTTAATACTAAGAATAATTCTTATTTTATTAATAATCAAATTATAGAATCTTCTGTTGATAAATTTAATTTAGATAAATTTGGAGATTATACCAATATTATAGATGACAATATTAATATATTTAAAACAGAACTTACTATTGAAGGAAAACCTTGTTCTTTTGTAGATGTTGTATTTAACAATGATAATATAGATAAAGTATTAAATTATATATCATATTCTGTTAATAAAGCTACTGATGATAATTATAGCGGTCTTAGACTTCTTATTTATACTAATTGTTGTTATACTGATTATATAGATATTAGTATTCCTAAGAAAACAATGAAAGATTATAAACATCCTTATTACAAATATGGAAGTTGGATATTTAATTGGTTTAGGAATAAAATTGCTAATATAAATACCAAAAATCCTATAATTAGAGGTAATGGTAAATTACATCCTGATACTAAATTTATAACTACTAAACGTCTTAATGACGCACTTGTAGTTGGTAAATATTTTGTTATAAGATTTATATTTTATAGTAATGATAAGAGAATAAGTGTAAATAATATAGAATGTCATTAGTGATGAAAAATAATAAATATAAACCTAGAAAAAAAGCTTTTATTGGTGCTATTATTGGAGCGGCTACTAGTATAGCCGGAGGAATTATAGGAGCACGTAAAAGAAAAAGAGCTGCTAGACGAGAAGCTGCTCGCCAAAAAGCAATTAAACGTAATGAAGAAACTTATAAAAGTATTGAAGCTCTTAATGCTGGACTTGAAGGTCAAGAAGAAATACAAGATAATTTTATGGAACAATATATGAGATATGGCGGTATTGCTAAAAATAAAAAATATAAAAATAGAAATAAAAAAGCTATTGGTGGAGTGGGAGAGATTATTGGCAGTGCTATTAGTGGAGCTGCTAATATAGTTAGTGCTGTAACTGAAAGTCCGGAAATTGCTCAAACTGGAAATGTAATAGGACAAACTGTAGGAAAAGGACTTACTAAACATAATGCTAAACGTATTGCTGAACAACGTAAAGATAATCTTACTAAGCCTATTCCTATTAATGGAATTAATGCTAATTCTGATTTGAATCTTCCTACTACTTTACAACCAATTAAACGTTACGGTGGTCGTAAATCAGTATATCGAATGAGTTGTGGTGGACAAAAACGGAAGTGAATATTAACGTAGACTATGTTTATTTGCTCGCTGTTGGATTTTGATATAGATTGTGATAATTAGTATTGATTTTGATAATCGTTTGACAGAGAGCTTTAAAATGGCTAGTTTTGTCTATTTCGTATAATAATATATAATCATGACTAGATATAAACCTAATGTTATTCGTGGCGGACGTGCTACTAATATAAAAGGTAATCTATACTATATGTCAGGTAGAAAACATGAAGCTGGCGGTATAGATATTGGTAAGAATCCTAGAACAGGACTTGAAGTTGAAGACGGAGAAGTTGTTCAAACAGATTCTAATGGTTTAAAAGTATTTAGTGCTCAACCTATTCTTAATGGTAATAGTCCTGCTAAACTTGTAATGGGTGGCGCTAATCCTGCTAAAGTATTTAATGCTCAAGAAAGATTTAAAGAAGTAAATGGTATTAATGATGATGGTACTAAAAAGAAACGTATGGGAGGATTAAGTAGAAATAAAGATTATGGTTCAAGTAAGAAACCATATCCTAGTGTTAATAAAAAAGATTTTGCTGGTGGTGGAAGAAGTTATCCAATACCTACTAGAGCGGATGCAGTAGACGCTTTACGTCTTGCTGGACTTCATGGTCGTTCTGATGTTAAAGCTAAAGTTTATAAAAAATATCCAGATTTGAAAAAGAAACGTATGGGAGGTATAAGAGAAGATTATCCTACTCTTGCCGGAGATTATTATGGTAGACAAGAAGCTAAGACTATTAAAGCTCTTAGAAATGCAAGAACTAATCCTCAATATCAAGGACATAATCTTAATCTACCTACATTATCAATGAATGATGCTTATGGTAATTTACCTGTTACTTCAAGTAATAGAACTGCTATTGAAAGAACTAATGCTAAATATAATACTCCTGCTGTTAAACCTAAGACTAAAAGACAATCATTTAATAGTGCTTTTGCTGCTGCTAGAAAACAAGGTCTTAGTGAATTTACTTGGAATGGTAAACAATATGGAACACAAGTAGCTGGTTCTACAAAACAGAAACCTGCTCAACAAACCACTACTAGAAGTAGTATAACTTCTAATAATCTTCCAGAAGTTACAGTTACCGCTCCTAGAATTAATAGTAGACTAATTAATCAATTAGAATCTAATAGATATGTTCCTTCTAAACCAAAACCTATCCAAGAACATACAGTTAAAGTAGAAAGTAATACTGTTAGTCCTGTTAAACGTAGAAGTACTATTAATGATAAACCTGGTAGAATCGGTTATATTGATAACAACGAAGACGTTATTTATGGTGCTAGTGGTAGTAATCAAGTTGGCGATATACTTTCTGCTGGATTTAATGACATGATTGAATATGGTAGAGGAGTATTTAATCGTAAAAAAAAAGTAGGAGGTAAAATTGTAATGGTTAATGGTAATGTCAAATCAGGTTTAGTTATCTCTCCATCCTCTACGGGGGAACGAGAAAAAGCAGCCGTTGGTAAAGACTATGACTTTAGAATTGATACTACTAAATATAAAATAGGAGATACTTTCGAATATAAAGGAAAACAATATAAAGTTACAGGACGTAATGCTGCTAAACCCATTGGTAAAGGAACTGATAAAGATGTTGAAGCTGCTGCTCGTAGAGACGCTAAAGGAGCAAGAACCGATTTTAGAGATACGCTAGAACGTCCACAATATACTCCTGATAAAATAGAAAGTAAACCTAAGACTATGGCTACTAGAAGTACTAAAGTTGAACAACCAGTTCAGACAACTACGACGACTAAGCAGACCAAAGTAACAGCCCCCCGTAGGGGAAGTGGAAAGAGTAAATCTAAGCCTGCTGCTAAACCTACTGAACCAACTAAACCTGCACCTAAATTTGCAGATTTAAATAGTATGATGCAAGGTATTAATACTAGAGGTGCTCAAACCCCTACTAGAATAGAACCACGTACTGTTGAAGGAGCTAGTACAAATACAGGAGTTCCTGATGTTATTGAATCTCCTCGTAAGAGACTTGCTTTATTTGATAAATTAGATACTAATGATATTATAGGTCTTGCTGGTAATATAGGAGGAAGTATTGCTAGTGCTATTAATACTCGTAAATCTCTTAGCAATATGGAAGCTCCTAGCGAACCTATGTATGAAGTTCCTGCTGCTATGAAAACTCATTTTAATATAAGACCTCAAATAAGCGAAATTAATGAGAATACTCGTAGAAGTATGGATGATGTTACTGCTAATACAGCTAGTAGTCGAGTAGCTCTTCAAAGAAAACAAAGATTACGCAATGCTGGGCAATATGCTAAAAATAATCTTTATGGTCAAAAAGAAAATATAGAAACTCAACTTATTAATCAAGATAGATTAAATAGACAAAGAGTTGGAAGTAGAAATATCGCTGCTTATAATGATTGGCAAAATCGTAGTGCTCAATTTAGAAATGCTATTAGAGAACAGAAAGCTAGTTCTCTTAATAATATGTTTAGCGGTATTAATGCTGGACTTCAAGATATGCTTAGTCGTATTGAAAATCGTAGAAATTATAATAATACTCTTGGTATTTATGATGCTACACATCCTAATACAGATAAAAGATTATTTAGAGATAAAGGTGTTACAATTTAATATTGATAAATATGCCTATACAAGAATTTAATCCTGTGTTTAGACCTGTTGTTAATCCAATTGATTTGGAGAAATTAGGACAGGCTTATGATACACTTGAACAAGGACATCTTAAAGCAATAGATACTGCCTCCGCTGTGGAGGCAGAACTTGCTAAGCTTGATTTAAATGAAGCAGAAGATGAATGGAGACAACAACAAGTGAATAAGATAAGAAGTGCAGTTACTAATAATAGTACTTATGGAAATGCTTATGGAGCTTTAGATGATGTTATTCGTGAGAATGGTTCTATAATGTCAAATCCTGGTATGATTGGTAGACTTCGTGCTCAACAAGATTATAAGAAGTATATTGATAATCTTGAAAAACGTACTGATATTCCTGAAGATTATAAGGCTTATTTTAAAGAACAAAATACTTATAATTATAAAGATATAACTGATAATAAGGGTAATATTATTGGTGGTAGTAAATGGAATCCTGCTGTACAAGAAGTTAGTACAGTTCCTATGAGCCAATTACTAGATAAAGCTCTTCAATGGGCTGCTAAAGAATCTGGTGGAGGTAGTCAAACAAGATGGCTTGATTCTCAAGGTAAAGTTACTAATGATATTACTAAATCAGTTACAGGCGAAATTTATTCGTCTGCTACTAATAAATGGGAAAGACTTAGTAAAGATAAATTAGCTGCTGCCGTTGCTGCTGTAATTGAAAATACTCCTGGAGCTAAAGCTAGTCTTGACCAAGATTATAAAATTGCTAAATGGAAATATGATAAAAGTGGTGGTAATAATCCTGATATAACTAATAAAGATGGTATTCTTTTAACCCCCGAAGAGTATCTTAATAAAAGAATAGACCCATTTTATAAAGCAGCTACTTATTATAATCAAACTTCTAGTACTACATATGGAGAGGCTTGGAAAGCTCAATTGGCATTGGCTAGACAACAAGCTGCTGCTGGTAGTGGAGGAGCTAGTAATAGAACTGGTTATTCTGACATACTTACTACTACTACAAATCCTATAAGAATTGATAATTTTGTTCCATCTACTGCACAAGCAGAAATTAGTACTAATAAACAAAATATTGCTGATTTACTTAAAGCTTCTAATCCTAATCTAGATTTTAATCTAGACGGTAAAAGTAGTAATGATATAAAACAACTTATTAAAGATAATATAAAAGACCCTATGGAACAATATAGGGCTTTAGGTAATCTTGAAATTATAGACGATGCTCAAGATTATCTTAATGGGTTGAAAGAAGGACAAGAACCTGATACAGCAGAAGCATTTGACGCTTATAATGCTATAATTAGTATGAGTGATTTACCTAAAGATAATAAATATGCTAAACAATATAGCAAAGCTGTAAATAATATATTTGGTAGTTCGCAAGCTATTAGACAATATTTTACATCGGACGATTCGTTTGACGGATTTATAGCTTCTATTGGTGGTGAAAATAAAGCAAAGTCTTTAGGTATAACATTTGGTACTAAAAATGGTAAGAAATATGCTGAATTGTCAAGAGATTATAATAGAAGTTTATATAGTTTTGCTAAAGCTTCAAGAGAAGGTATTTCTCAAAATACTAATATATTTGGAGCTCTATGGAATGATTTAAAAGGTACAGTAAATTCTTATTGGGGAAATAATGTAGTTCAAGTAGGAACTAATGGTGATGAAATCCCAGTAACAGGTAGAGACGTACAAGACAATATGTTAGTAGGTAGTGCTAAGTCTCAAAATAGAATAGTATTTGGAGATTTAATAGATTTTGTTGATAATAGACTTAAAAGTAAAAACGATGACCTTCTTAAAGGTGGAAAACTTCAAGTTGGTCAGCAAGTTGTTACTGAACCTACACCTAATGCTGCTGAATTAGTATTTCAATTACAAACAGGTGCTATTAAATCATCAGAATTTACTAATCAATATAAAGTAGCTAAAGACCAAGCTATGAAGGCTATACGTAATATAGACCTTACTCAAACAGGTGCTCTACGAGTTGGAGATAATAATATGTTTGAACCTATTGATAGTGAAGACCGTAAAGAACTTACTGCTATTATTAGAAGTGCTAAAGAAAACGAATTAGATATAGTTGCTGTTCAAGATTTCAAAACAGGTGAATGGAGTCCTCAAATTACTATATTAGGAACTTATGATAATGAAGGAAAACTTAAAAGAGAACCAATTACTCTTTATGCTCCTGGAGGATTCGATAGTGCAATAGTTGAAAGTTGGAATAATGATACAACATTTAAAGCTAAGAAAGATATAAATATATATGGAGCTGCTGGACGTAATATTAATCTAACTAATGCTTCTGCTTTTGCTAATATTGATAAGATAACTATGATACCTACTGGCGAAGGATTTAATGTTTATGATAAAACTAATAATCGTTCTTTAGGTTCTGTATCTCCTCAAACAGCAGTTGATTTAAGAGATACTTATTATCAATGGAACGATATTTATAATTTATATCAAACAGGAGCTAATGTTAAACCGGAAGCTATACAAGCTATTGCTGAAAAAACAGCTACTAATTTAGCAAATGTTACAGGAGCTGCTGGTAATCAAAATATAATTGCTTATTATTACCAACAATTAATTAACAATATAATGGGACAATAATATGGATATACTAAAGTTTGCACAAGAAGGAAACGTTAGAAGAAATCCTGACTATAATCCTAAGACTAAAAAGGGGGCATTACAGCCCCCTACTATAACAGATTTTAATCCCGCCACTTCTACAAGTGATGCGGGACGTTCTATTTTAGGACGTACATTAGCTAGAGGTATATATAATCTTAATCAATATAATGTAGATAAATATACACCTTATGATACTTATGTTAATCCTTATGATACTGAAGAAGAACTTAATAAAGAACGTGCAGAGAATCAAGGAGTACTTGAACAAACAGGAAGATTTGTTGGACAGGCTGTTGGTTCTGAAGTTGTTCTTGGTACTCTTCGTGGATTTAGTGATTTAGTTGATGCTGCTGGACAGCTTATAGGAGTTACTGATGATGATTATACTAATCCTGTTAGTTCTCAACTTGCAGAATGGCAAGATGCTATTCGTAAAAGACTTGAAATATATAGAGAAAATCCTAATGAAAATTTTGATTTTAGTGATAGTGGTTGGTGGCTTGGTAATGCTGTAAGTATAGCTAGTACATTAAGTCTTTTAATACCTGGAACTGCTGTTGCTAAACTAGGTAAAATTGCAGGTCTTGGACGATTAGCTCGTGGTATAGGTAAAGTAGCAGGTAAGCCATTTGGTAGACCAAATACTTTTGGCAAAATGGCAGAAGTTGGCAGCGATATTATAGGAACTGCTGCTGCTAGTAGAGTTGCTGAAAACTATATAGAAGCTAGAGATACTTATACACAAGTTTATGATGAAGCTAAAGAAAGATTAGCCTCTATGTCAGAATCTGATAGAGAAACTTTATATAATGCTAATCCTAAACTTCGTGGACTTAGTGATGATGAAATTGCTAAATATGTATCAGGAGAATCTGCTGATGATACTTTTAAGAATGATATGTGGCTGATGTTATTAGACGCATTTCAGCTTAAAGGATTAAGAAATATTTGGAAAGGTGCTAGAAATATAGCTACTAATAGAACTTTAAGAGAAGCTAATGAACAAGCTGCTGCTAGATTAGTTGGTAGAGAAATACAAGCTCCTACTGGTATTAAAAAATATCTACGAGTCCCTGATAAAGAAAGTCTTCTTAATATTGTTCGTGAAGGAAGTGAAGGATTTGAAGAAGGGTGGCAATATATACAACAACAAGCAGGAGCTGATAAAGGACGAGAAATGCTTAATGATGCACATGAATCTCGTACTTATACTGACTATCTTAAAGACCCTCAAATGTGGGAACAATCATTTTGGGGATGGCTTGGTGGAGTAGCATTTCAAGGTATAGGTAGTACAGCTAATAAACAATATGCTAAATATATATCTAAAAATAAAGATATTCTAACAGAAAGTCGTAAAGCTGAAATAGATACTAGAGCTAGTATATTAGATAAATATATTAATGATATGGCTATATTAAATGAAGGATACAATCCTAATAGTCCTGTCATTAATGATGAAGGTAATATAGTCCAAGATGCTGACGGTAATAACGTTTATGAAGAAGTAAATGAAACAGAAAAAGAAGCATTAAAACAAAATGCTACTGAGAAACTTATTACAGATTTAACTATTAATGCTATTGATAAAGGTAATTATGATTTGCTAAAAGATTTCCTTATGTCAGAAGATATAGCTCAATATATGGACAAATCAGGAGCTATTGAGCAAGGACAATCTAAACAATTTATGACTAATATTATTGCTAAAATGAATGAAGTATCTGAAACTTATGAAACAGAGCTTAATAAAGCAATAAATAATGATGCTAAAGATGCTAATATAGCTAGTCAAATAGCTAAAGAAAATACATATAATAAATTAGCTTCTAGAAATGAACAAAACATAATAAATAAATATACTGATGAATATAATAAATCTCTTAATGATATATCTGATGTTAATACTAAAACTAGAGTTGATGAATTAAATAGAGCTGTTCAATTAGAAGGAGTTACTCAAGAACTTAACTATCTTAATCAACAACTTAAAGTTAATGATAATAATCTTAAAGCTAAAACTATTACTAAGTTTGAACATGACCATATTACTCGTAAGATAAATAAGAAAAAACAAGCATTTGTTAAATCTGCTAATGTTGCTGATGAAACTGCATTTAATGCTTTATATAATGAAAATAGAAATAATACTGCTCTTCAAGAACTTGGTAATATAGATAAAAATATAGCCACTGCTGTTATTGGTCGTAGTATGGCTGAACGAAGAAAAACTCTAATAGATAGTGATGTTGCAGAAACTAATCAACAGATTAGAGATAGAGCTAAATATATAGAAAACGAATATAGAACTGTTAAAGATGAAGCTCTTAAAGATAATATTAAACGATTAGATAATGCTTTTGAATCTAACGATATTGATACAGTTCTTGATTATTTAGCTGGTAATAAAGATGTAGAACTTAATGATAATATTAAAAAAGAACTCGATGATATAGTTAAGAATATTAATATGTTCGATGAATCGTCAGAACCTATCACTGATATTATAAGTAGACACGCTAGATTAAAAGCAAGACAAAAAGGACAACAACCTGTAGCTACTGTTAATAATAAACCAGTAGAACAAGTTCCGCCTGTTGCACAAGTTAAGCAAGAAGCTCCTGTTGAAGAAGAACAGAAACAAGATAAAGATAATACAATCTCTCCATCCCCTACGGGGGAACCTCAACAAGCACCCCCAGAAATCGTTAGAGGTGTAGAAGAAGATAGTGCTGATAGAGAAATAGAATCTGTTCTTGCACAACAAGAAGCTATTCAAGAAAAGCAATTTAATGCTAGTTCTGAAATAAATGCTTATGTGCTAGATAAATTCTTAAAGAATACAGACGAAGAATTAGTTAATATGCCTTATGATGAACAATATGCTACTATCAAAAACGAACTTATTAATGAAGGATTTGACGCTAATATAATTGATGATATACTTCCAAAAGAACTTAGTAGTGTAAATTACATATATAAAAGTATTCAAGAAATGAATGCCGACGAACACGCTAGTAGTATAGATTTTGTTATATCAAAGATAGTTAGTGACGAACAAGCAGATAAAGCTGAATACTTTCGTAATCTGATAGATATATATAAAGCTAACAATAATATTCTATCGGTAAACGGCAAAGACTATTTTAATATAATAAGTCTTATGAGATTTGCAATTAAGGAAAGTAATGCTACATTTGATACTGTTAATAAGTTATATGATGAATTAAGAACGTATCTTCTATTAGGAACTGATGAGAATCTTATTAATATTTCTCCTAGAGATTTAACTTTAAACCGTGAAAAACTAATGGAGTTAGTTCAAGACCAAGAGCGCGAAGACCCTGAATTAGATAATAATATAGGTATCTATACAGAGAATAAGCAAGGAGAAGAAGCATTAGCTACTTTACAAGTTGGTCAAGAATTAGAAGTTAAACATGAACCTAAAGGTATTTCGTTTTGGTCAACAGTTAATTATGGAGGAGTTGATATTCCTGTAAAGATAGGATTTAATAAGAAGATGCGAAAGACTACTGATAATGACGGATATGTATTTAGTAATGAATTTTGGTCTTATGAAATAAGATATACAGAAGATGGTTATAGTAGTAGTCTAGATGAATTGTTTGATAGATTAAATCCGGAAAATGGAGAAATTAGTGATGAAGCTAAACAATTTATAGACCTTATTTATAAAGTAAGACTTAATAAACTTACTAATGAAGATATTAATAATTTATGGAATAATCCTTTATCAGATTTATTATTACCTTTACTTAAAAATAAAAATAAGAATAACGAAACAGGAACAAGATTGCTTCGTAATATAGGTAATATATATCTTTATAAAGTAAGTGATAATCTTAATGATAATTATATATCTTATGGAGAATTTATTGCTAAGCAATATAATAACTATAAGATGGTTGATAATATTGATAATAACATAGATAATACTAAAGTTACTGTTAAATATGTTAGTAGAGGAGAAGCGATATTTGATATAAATGCTGAACCTCAATCTATTGATAAGGCTATTGTAGGATTTAATTATAATGATATTCATTTAGGTATAGTAGCTGCTGATGGTGAAATTAGAGATACAGTTAATGGAACTGTAAGAATCAAAGCTGGCTTTAATAATACTAACTTACTAGTTATTGTGCCTAATGGAACAAATGAACCTTTTTATGCTAAAGTAATTCCACAAGGATTTGATAGTACTACTCAATTAGGAATTGCTATTAGAAACGAAATCATCAATTCTATTAAAGAACGACAAATGAATAATATATCGTTTGAAGAACTTAGAAATAGATTGATGGATATATTCGGAGTTAAGAATTTTGTTAATGGAGTTAATTGTATAGAATATGATAATCGTATTATTATAGCTCCGGCTGGTAGTAACATACCAATGCTTACTATTTATAAATATAAAAATAATAGTACAGAAGAAGGTACAGGTATTACATTAAATCCTACTATGACAAATGGTGCTGGATTAGGAAGAACTGGTTGGGGAGGTTCATTAGAAACTGAATTAACAAATACTATTGATAAACTTCTTGCAGGTTCTACATATAGTATGAGTTATGATATTCCAATGAATAGAGATAAAAATCATTATGTTAAACATGAAGATAATGGTCAATTAACTATAACATTTGGAGATACTTCTGTTACTTATGAAAATTATTTAGATTATATTATTAAAAATAATACTGGTAAAATAAGATTAGGTAAAACTAAGATTGGTAATATAGAAAGTAACTTTAGACCAAATCCTAAAGATAATTCTGCTAAACAAAAAGTACGGATAGAATACGAAGTGCTGCGCCCCGTAGGGGATGAGGAGAGCAATAGACAATCATCTATTACTGCTATTGAACAACGTGGAAATCAACAAGACGTTAGTACAGAATCTTTAATAAAAGTTATTGCTCCTGATTTTGCAGATTCTGCTAGTAGAATTATTCTAGAAGAATTAATACCTGCTAATATAGATATTATTACTGATGGTAATGAAACTGATTTTGCAGTTTATAATACAGGTACAGGTAAAGTTACTTTATTAAAATCATATTTTGATTTAGCTCGTGATAGTCAATATAAAGCTGTTAGAACTCTTGTTCATGAACAATTGCATAAACGTATCTATGATAATGGCATTATGCATTCCCAAGCTTTTATAGATGAAATGACTGCCATTCGTGATAGATTTATTGAAGCTCTTAATAATCCTGATTCTTTTGCTGAATTTACCAAACACATACAAGATAATAATTATAATAAAGATAGTTATATAGCTCAACTTCGTAAAGTAGTTGACCCAGCTAGTTTTCCTAATCAAGATTATAATTATATGCTTGAAGAATTTATTGTTGAAAGTCTTACAAATAATGTTCTTAATGAAGCTCTTAATAATATTAGTAGTACAAAAGAAGTATCTGCTGATATTAAACGACCAAATCTATGGCAAAAAGTTATAGAACTTATTAGAGAACTATTTGGATTTAATAAGATTAAAGATAATACTCTATTAGCTCAAGAACTTAGAGCATTTGGTAAGAAATTTAAAGATATACAAAGTGTTGAAGAAAAACTTATTCAAGATAATGTTGATAAACAAGTAGAAGAACCTGCTCCTCCAATATCAACAGTTATTAATGAAGAAGTTACTACAGCTGCTGAAGCATCTCAACAAGCAGATGATACTATGGGACTTGATGTAGATATTAGTGATATGTTTAGTTCAATAGATATTGCAGGTGAAGATATTATAGTTCCAAATATGGCTTCGATTCGTGCCGGACTTTCGATGGCTGAACGCACCGAATTTGACCGTTCTTTGGCTGCTGGTGAGACGCAAATTTATTGCAAATAAAGAAGTAAAGATGTAATCGAGAAAGTTCGGCAGAGAGCCTTAAAATCGCTCATCTGTCGAACGTTTTCATAAAGATAATTATATGGACGGATGTTCTATTGTATTTCATGAAGTTCCTAAAGTAAATGATATAATTAAGGAACTAGAATATAACAATGCTGCTAATTGTTATAGACTTGGAACTCTATTAAAGACTGATGGTTTCCTTCAGTTTTGTAGAGAAGATTCAGTTGCTAATACTGATAATCTTGAAAATATTAATAAGAATACTCTTCGTAGACTTATTAAAGATTATCGTAATAGAAACTTCTTTAATGTTAATAATACTTCTAAAGTTAATGCTAATAGCGGAATGTATGCTTTTCGTAGTCAAGCCGCATTTGATGCTGCTACTCAATATTGTGCTGATGTTATTAGTGCTATTGATTATAAGCTTACCGCTACTAATAATAAACCTAAAGATAATTATATTACTAGTCTTATAGCTACTACTAAGAATGCTCTTAAAAAACAACTTATAATTAAAGCTAATCAATATGGCAGTTTTGATATTAATAATATCGAAGCTGCCTATTATGCTATTGAAGAAAATGGAACTGACCAAGAACATAATTTTAAAGATATGGTTCAAAGTGCTCTTGGTGACCCAAACTTTTGGAATGATGTATTCTGTAATAGTAAAATAGCTTCTTTAGGACGTAATACTGATTTTGCAGATGAAGCTTTTAAATTAAGTCTTATGTCAGATAATACAGAAGATATTATATCTGACGTTGAACAATCTGATGAAGTAGACCTTAGTACTAAACAATGGGATTTTGGTTCTAATATATCTAACTATACAGAACATATAAGTAATGATGTAAGACAATACTTTAATAGTTTACAGAGACTTAATAGTACACAGAAACATGAAAATGGAACTTATGATATAGACCGTAGTAATCCTCTTGGGGTTCCTACTTGTCATACATATCAAGAATGCACTATTGAATTATCCAATATTATAGCTAATCTTGGAGGATTTAAATCTATTAATGATTTTATTGATGCAATAGAAGCTGTAGCTAATAATAAAAAAGAATTTGCTTCTTTTATTAAGTTAGCAGATGACATGAAAACTAAACCTGATTTTGCTAATAAAATATATACAGATTTAAATAAGTTTGTTATTGATAAACTTGAAATATCTATTGATGGATTTGGTACTATAAAATCTATTCAGAGCAATACTTCTAATAATCCTGTACGTAAACTATACTTTAATCTTAGAAATGATTTAAAAGGTAGTTCTATACAGAACGATAATATTTATATAGAAGAATTGTTAGATGAATTAGAAGATAAGATTAAGAAATTAGGAGATACTAATAAACCTTCTAAAATTAAATTAGCTAGACGTTCTAATGTTTCTCAAAAAGCTAGTGAAGAAAATGCTATTAAATTTGATTCATTAGTTATGGAGCTTAAAGATATATATAAAACATACTTTCCTAGTATGAACGATTTAGCTATTGATAACTATATAGAACGTCACAATAGAGATTCAGAAACTCATAGAAAAGATAATCTATATAGATTATTAAGTTATGCTCAAAAAGTAAATAGTGCTGCTAAGAAAAGTCTTGCTGAAAAAGAAAGTAGAGATTTAAAATATAGAGAAGTACAAGCAGAAAATAGACGTAGATTAAATGCTTATCGTCAAGCACTTGCTGCACAAGTTCCAAATGCTAAATATATAGAACTTGAACTACCTAAATTTGATGGAGAATATCTTGTAGGTTCAGAAGAAGCATTAGGTAATATAGCATTAGCAATTGAACCTTATACTTTATCTAAAGCTGAACTTAATTCTAGAAATACTGCTGGTAATCTTAATAGTGATGTTATATATAATAACTTCATTACTAATATTGCTAAGATATGTGGAGATAGAGAAGTTCTTAATAATTGGGTTAAAGAGAAACTTCGTTCTACAGAATATGCTTATAGTAATATTCTTATTGATAATCCAGAACAAGGTATAGTAGGTTTATTCAGACAAAAACCTAATGGAGATTATGAACTTAGTCCTTATGCAGAAAAGATTATAGCTCCTTATTTACTTAATGGAGTTAGCAATCAACAATCAGGAACTAATACTGATTATACTAAAATGTCTGATGGGGACTATTATTTAGTAGGACTTTATGCTTATCATAAGAAACTTCAAACTTATAAAAAATATAATACTATAACAGCTAATGGTCAAGAGATAGAAACTGCGCCATTCTTAATGAGAATACCATCAGACGCTCCTAAGAACTTTGCAATAAGTATGCCTAAGTATCATGCTTATGATTTATGGCAATATGATACTAAAGCTATGAATGCTTACATAAAAGATAGAAAGAAAGAACTTATTAAAGTAGCTAATATAGATATTGCTAACGAACAACTTACTAAACTTAATGCACAAGCTGCTACAGTAGAAGAAGTTATCAATCTTGTTACTAATACTCCGGAAGTTATTAAAACAAGTCCGGGTAAACTTCTTAATATAAATGCACAAGTAGGTACTGAACAAAGAATTGCTTATGTCATTAATGACTCAAAAGAAGGATGGCAATATCATTACTTTAGTGGAATATTTACTGATGACGGTAAAGGAAATTATTATTTAGCTAATGCTAAATATGATGGACAAGCTGTATTTAGCGATTATGTTTCTGCTTATGCGAATGAAGTAGAATCTATTGCTAGAGAAGAATTTAAAGTTAATCATCCAGAAGCTCGTTCTATTAATAAGAAGCATCCGTTATTTAATGGATTTATGAATATTGTTAAAGGAGAAATATTCGATTATTATAAAGCTCTTTATGATGTACAACATAACGATAAAGAACATCTTGTTGAATGGTTTCATTATAATCCTAAAAAAGGAGTTTATGATGGTAATAAACTAACAGGTAATGCTTTCAAATTTACTAAACTTGATAGTAGTGTTGGTTATAATATTGGTGAAGAGCTTGAGAGATTAGTGTCCTCCATATCCTCTACGGGGGAAATTAATCTATCAGGATATTCAGAATCGTCAAATGCGTCTGCAACTATCAGTATTAGTGAAGGAATTGAATCAGAACTTGAACAAATAGTTACTAAATGGATTGATGCTTATCAAACTTATTTTGTTAATGAAACTCATAATAAGTTTGGTTCATTCCTTGAAGGTATTAGTGATAATGAAATTATAGAATACGGTCTTAATGCTTATATTCATTTTGCCAATTTTGATGATTTATTTGAAGGAAATAGTAAGTATTATAAAGACCCTCAAACATTTCTTAAACGTGCTAAAGAAAGTCAAGCTGGTGGAACAAGTTATTCTATAACTAATTATAAATCTACACAAGGAGTTGATAGTCCATTTACTCAATCAGTTAATGAGATAGCAGGTTCTCAACTTATGAATGGAAATAAAGTATTAACTTTACCTAATGGTAAACCTGTAACACTTAGAACTGGTTGGAATGCTATTACTGTTAAGAATAGTATCAGACCTAGTAGTAATCGTAATATACTTTATGATAAACTTATAGCTGCTGGAACAGATAAAGCTAAAGCAGAAGAAATTGCAGAAGGTTTTGGTTATGTTCCTGCTGAACGTGAAGGAGAAAGTAGTGCTACAACTACTACTATTAATGATGCTCAATCTTATATTACAATATATGAAGCTGCTCGTCGATTGAAGATATTAGGAGAATATCCTAAATATGCTAGATTGATTGAACAATTAACTGATAATACAACTGATGTTAACCAAATTAATCCTAATGAATTACAAGGATTTATACAAGTAATGAAGAACTTCTACTATGACCATTATTATAATAAACGTTTTGGTAGACATCTTCCACGTCAGATTAAGAATGCAGAATTTGTTCTTGTACCTAAGTTCCTTGAAGGAACAAGTTTGGGAGAACTTGCTAATTTCATGATAGAAAATGATATTGACCAAGTTAATACTCAAGAAACAAGTAAAGCTGCTAATTATGATGTACTTACTTATTGGAATAATGAAGGAGTTGTAACTCCTGAAAATCTTGCTGTATTTAGAGAAAAAGCTAAAGAAGTTAAACAACCATTTAGTTATATGTATCTTTATAAACAACAAGATGTTCCTCAACATATGGTTGATGCTCAGAATAAAGCAGGTATTCAAGTGATGAAAAAAATACTTGATAATAGTCAAGCTGCTGTTGCTAGTCATAAGAATAACTTTATTAGAGCTTATGTTGCTAATATTCGTGAAGACTTTAATAGTCTTATGGATAAGTATGGTATTAAGTTTGATAAAAACTATCGTATTATAGGAGACAATAACGGTAAAGTTGATTACAATCGTATATATAAACTAGCATTAATAGAAGCTGCTCGTCTTGGACTTGATAGTAATACTATTGAATATCTTACTGTTAAGAATGAAGATGCAGGACCTGTTATGCCTAGTTATATGAATATAGTTTCAAGTAAAATTGAGAGTATTGCTCAAAGTCAATTTAATAAGTTTATTACAAGACAAAAACTTCCTGGATGGCATGGAGCACAAATAACTAGTGTTGGACTTGATGGACTTATTAAAAAGAGTAAACAACTTAAAGCTGGTGAAACTATTGAAACTGATACTGGCGAACGTGTTGAACTTGGCTATCATAAAGATGGTTCAGAAGTAGAAATACTTCTTCCTAAATGGGCAAAAGCTATGTTCAATCAATATGATGAAAATGGTAATCTTGTTAAAGAGATTCGTATTGAAGATATTGATGAAGAAGTTCTTAAATGTATTGGTTATCGTATTCCAACAGAGGGTAAACAGTCTATGGCTGTTATGAAAGTTGTAGGTTTTCTACCTGAATGGATGGGAAGTACTATTGTAGTTCCAGATGAATGGGTAACACAGACTGGTTCTGACTTTGACGTTGACTCTATTTATGGTATTGCCTATGAGACTTATCTTGGTAAAGATGGTCGTATTCATAAAGTAGAATTTAGCGATAGTACTGCTGAAGCTGCTACTTATGGAAGATATGTATCTCATGTTCTTAGAAATTCTGATAAAGAACGTATAACACGAGATATGCTTCAAGTAGATAGAGATACTAAACAATCTATTAAAGATAAATATTTTGAAGTTATTCGTAAGAGTAATAAAGATTTAGAAGATTATCTTGAAAAGAGAGTAAAAGAACTTCTTGATGAGGGTGATACTTATCATGAATTGCCTGATGAATTTAAACCTATTGTTGATGGTTTTCTTCGTAATAAAGAATTGAAGTTTGCTGATAGAGTTAGTGGACTCCTTTCTATTATGCCTACTTATAGTAGACTATATGGAGATAATCCAGCATTTATACAGTTCTATGATAAGTATAGTAGAATAGCTGACGTTATTGCTGAACAAAGAGATATGTTCAGACGTATTAATGATAATGCTAATAGTCTTACAATAGATGATATTAAAGAATTATCAAGAGATAAATTCGGAGATATTATTAATGAACGTGCTGTTGCTTTTGGATTACCTACTTATGAGGAATTTAAACAGCTTCCTATTGAAGACCAAAATAACCGTCGCGCTCGAAACAATCGTATCGTTGATAGTATGATTGCTATCATGAATGATAAATCAAGTCTCGAAGAGAATCTTGCTCGTAGTAACTTTGATGATATTACTGCTGCAAATAAAGCTCTTGATAAACTTGATGCTGTTGGTGCTAAACAAAGAAACGTTTATAATCTTTTTGACCAGATTCAATTCCATAGAAATGCTATGGGAGGTGCTACATTGAAAGCATTTAGTGTTGCTCGCGATACAGGTAACTCTGTATTCAATGTTGCTAAAGCTGAACTTAGTGTTCCTATTAGAGTAAGATATGGTAATAGAGTTAATCTAGATATTGCTGCTCAGGCATTTCCTGTCAAAGATGGCATAGTCTATCATAATCGAATAGGAAATAGCAAGAACAATAAGAACGTAGTAGGTGACTATATTACAGTTGCAAGTTCTCATACTACTGCTCATATTCTTGATGCTATCAAAGAAGGGGCTATTAAGAATGAGAATGAATATACGTTTGCCGCATTTAAAACTCTATTTGATATTGGTTGTGACGCTTATACAGCTATGGCTTGGCTTCGTCAGCCGGGTGTTAGTAGAATAGTTGAGGCTTATTATGAATCTCAATCTGTATTTGTTCGTGGTAATTATAATCCTATTCATACAGCAATTAAACGTGTTGCTCATGATTTAGGAGTTAAAGTACGTAATGAAGTAGTTACTGATAACAATAATATCACAGAAGTTATGAACGCTCTTCAACAACAATATGGAGAAGAGTTTGCTAAGATGTATCCTAATAGTACTATTAGCTTTGATAATAGAGATAATGCTGATGTATTTATAATAGATGTTCCAACTATTGAAGAACGATTTGCAGCACAAAATAGTGATGTATATGATGAAGCAAGTATGTTGATAGATTTAGCTACTATACTTAACTTTAATTATATTAATGATTATAGTCGTATTATAGCTAATCATGTTAAAGTACTTAATCCTGATAAGTTTGGAGCTAAACAAACTATATATAGTACACGTAAAGTAATTGATGATATAGGAACTATTATTAATAGCGACGATGCTAATAGAATTAATGTAAATGGAGAACCATTATTAGAAGCTATTTATCCTGGTATCACTAAAGCTACTGAAACAGGAGTATTTATGCCAGAATTATATTTAGCAGAAACTGATAAAGTTAGTGCTTATCCTGCATTAGACGCATTCATGAGATATAGTACAGTTCCTAGTATTCTTATTAATAAAGGTCTATTTGAAACTGAATCTCATAGTTTTGTTAATGCCATTAATAGTATTCAGAATTATATTAGCGGAAGTGTTAATGAGAAACTTTATAATGATTTTAAGAAGTATGTTCTTGAATATATGTATAAAGGACGTTCTGAGGTTATAAATTCTCCTATATATCTTGATAAAAATGGTAATATAGAAATAGATATTGATACTATTAATAGAACGTTGGAGCAGGGCTTTTCCCCCGTAGAGGATGAGACAAGGAGAATCTATGGATTTGGATACGATATTAACTACAATATTAATATAAATAATGTTGCAAATCCTACACAAGAAGAAGTTAATGCTTTTTCTAAACTTACTCCTGCTCAAAAGGTACACTTCGTACAAAGCCATTTGCTTGGCTCACAACGGACTATCTTTTCTGAACTGAACGTTAACCTGTTTAACGGATTTGAGTTCCGTACACGTGGAATAAGTAGTCAAATCATTCGTTTTAACGACCAACAACAAGACATGGAGAGTATATATAAAATGTTCGATGCAGCGTTCAATAATACTAATCCTATTATTAGACTAACTGCTATTGACATTATTAAATATGCTTTTGTTGTAGAAGGTTATCAGTTCCGTAGAGGAAATGTTAGTAAAGTTATTAAGAATAGTGCTTTATATACTTCTCGTGAAGATGGAGGTACTGGAATTATTGATAGTATAAAATTCTGTGTTAGTTCTGTGAACGATAAAGAACTTGCTGCTAATAATATATATGAAGATTATATTCGTAGTCATTCTAATATACCACAAATTCCTACTTATAGAATAAGATATAATAAGAATAAAGCTAGTCTTACATATCTTCCTAATAGTCAAAAGATGTATTATTTTAATTTTGGCACTGTTAAAGATACAGAACTTGCTAAAGAGATAGGAATAGTTAAAGATATTACTGATAAACTTGGTAGAACTAAAACAGTTCTTTCTACTAATTATATTAATATAGTTAATAAGAAAGTTTCTACTTTATATAAAGTTGGATTATATGAAGAAGATAACAATAAACAAGTATATCTTATTCCATTAAATAATCTTGAAGAGAATGAACATGGAGAATTTAGTTCTAATCCTATAAATAATAAATATCCTTCTAGTAGATATTATGAGGCTATAATTAATCTTAGTCAAGAACGACAAGCTCCTTTCTCTCGTCTTGCAGAAGAAAAGAATGAATTGTTTACTAAAGAAGGAATAGAACCTTATAAATATAAAAAGCCTACTGTTGATAAAGAAATAATAGTTCCTACTGATAGGAATTTTATAGCTACTATTGCTGAACAAGACGCATCAGTTAGAAACTTTATTCGTGCTATAAATGATAAGTTTGCTAATCCTGGAACTAAAGTATTTTGGGTTTGGAATGGAAGCCAGACTCTTAAACAAGCGTTTGGTACTAAGAATATAGGAACTGTTCAAACTATAATGGATAATGATGGTAATCTTAGAGATTATATTATAACTCGCAAACAAGTTAAGCTTAATAAGAAAATATCTGACGATGCACAACTTGAAGGATTAACTAATGCCAAACGTAATGGAGTACAATCTACTGATAATATTTATACTGTTGTTCCTTATATTAAAAGTGAAACGATTGAAGTAGAAAAAGATATAGAAGATGTAGAACACGCAAGTTCTATTGATATGGATATTGAAACTACTAATATATCTAAGCTTGGCAATTTGGCTCAACAATTTGTATTAGACCTTAAAACTAGAGCTAGAGTTAATTCTGATGAAAGTGCTTCTATTGCATATCAAGATATTCTTAATTATGGAGTAGAAGAACAACGTATTGCTAGTATAGAAGAACGTAAACAAGATACTATTAAACGTTCAGCAGAGTTTTACATTACTAAAGCTCATGAACTTGAACGTAAACTTAATAATTTTATTATTGATGAAGAAGGTACAGTACATGATATAGTTTCAGATTATACTATTAATGCTATTACTAATAATGAAGGATTACGTAATGAATATATAAGTTTAATATTACAAGCTAGTACGTTCGGTAACTCATTCCCATTAATAAATGAAATAGCTACTGACAATGTAGATGACGCTACAAGACGTAATATTAAAGGTATTCAAGAAACTATTAATAATATTAAGAATAATCTTAAACTAAAACAAGGATTTGAAATTGTTGCAGAAAATATATTCAAACCATTAAGTACTAATCCTAATTTTGATAAAGGACTTTCTGATATAACTAATTATATACTTAAAGATGCTAGTGTTCTTGATTGGTTATTCCAAGATGCACAAGAAATTAGTTATCCTATTGTACAAATCATTCTTAGAGAAGCTACTTCTAAACTCGATAAACTTAAGTTTGAAGGAGATGAATATGTAAAGAACTATAAGAAACAATTAGCTAGTATTAAATCAGAAGCTGCTAAAGCTGGTAAAACGATTAATTGGAATAATATTATTAATCCTGTAACTGGTAAATTTGTTTCTAATCATACTGATAAATTTACAGAAGATAAGAATGGTTTAAATGCTAAAGTTGCAGAAGCCAAAGATAATTATGGAGAATTTAGTAAAGAATATCTAAGAGCTAAACATGAACGTGACTTATGGTATCTTGCTAATACTGAACAGAAATATGTTTCAGAATATTATCAAAGAGTAACTGATAATGAAGCTTCTATGCTTAATGACTATAATATTGATTATTATATTAAGTATCTTAAACTAAATGATGAACGTAATAAGTTATTAAGAATATTCAAAGGTAATCGTACAGAAGAAGATAATGCTGCTATTAAACGTTTGAACTCTGAAATTAGAGAGATGCAAGAAACTACTGATTTCAATACAGGAGAATGGAAACCTCAAGACGCTTATAATAGAGCTTCTAATCTTCGTAAATATGTAGACGAAATTACTAGAATTAAAAAAGCATTCTTTGAACGTAAAACTAGAGAAGGTTTTGAAGAAGACTTAAAACATTATCTTAGTATTATTAATAAGTACAAACATTTTGATAGTGCTGGACGACAAATAGAAAATGAAGATGTATTATTACAAGTAGATGAATATGCTAATGCTGTTGAATGGTTGAACGAAAATACTTATTATAGAATTAATGAGAAACTTCAAGCAGAAATTAATGAAGCTTTTGCAGCTCTTAATGGAAATAAAGAAGAAAAGAATCCTCAATTCAAGAGTATAGTTCAACATACAGAAAATGCTTATGATAATTATGGAGTTATTGATGGTCGTCAATTTAATGATAATCAAGTAAAAGCTATTAAAGAAGAGCAAGAAGCTCAATACGCTAATCGTGCTAATGATGGAGCATCGGCAGAAGTTAAGCTTCTTCGTAATAAAGCTCCTATAACCGAAATATATAGTAAGAAGTTCTATGAAGGATTTATTAATAGTAAAGAACAAACTCCTGCTGTTACTAAAGCTTTTAATGATACAGTTAAAGCTATTAATAATATTCTTAAAGACGCTCTTAATCCTAATACAGGAAAGATTAAATTATCTGATTTAACTATAGAACAAGTTAGAGAACTTAGTGGACTTTATGATAGACTGGACGAAATTAAACATTTACGTCGTAAAGACGAGAAAGTTAAGAAGTTCTTAAAAGAAGAAGTTTCATTCCATACTGATAAAGTTACTTATGCATTAGATGAAGACGCTGCTAAACAAAAAGGTAAAGAGTTCTTTGCTGCATGGAGAACAGTAGCTAATGCTAAGAATTATGATGAGAATGGAATCTTTATAGGATATACTAACGAACCTAATAATGATATATTTGGTTATGTTACTCCTAAACTTGATGATAATGGTAATGTTATTAATAAGGATTATGTTGATGAGAAACGTTCTAAAGCTCTTAAGTTTTTAAATGAGAATATAGAATTTGTTCCTACAAGTTATTATTGGCAAGAACGTGAACAAGCTATTAGAGACGGTAAACTTAAGGAATTTGAAGATAAAAATCATATCTTTAATCCTTTGAATGGTAAAATGGAACCAATTCGTATTTGGACTACAATAAGAGTTAAAGATGAATCTGCTAATACTAGAAACTATGTAGCTTCATATAACAATACAAGAAGTAAACCACTTTCTGAAACAGTTAATGCTAATTATAATAGATATACTGATAATTATAATGGTAGTGCTAAGTATTATAGAACTGATAATTCTAATGAATATGAAAGACGAATAAGAAAGTTAATGCAAGATACTCTTTATGATTTAACTAAAGAGAATAATACTGCTATGTCATTCGTTGCTAAAGGGCTGTTCCCCCGTAGGAGAAGGACAGAATCATCGTTCCCTAATACTGTTAAAGCCGCATTTAATGCTATTGGATTTGGACAAAGTTTAGACCCAGATAGACATATTAGCGATAATATTGGTTATGAATATGACCGAGAAACTAATATACCGTTATTAGCTTCGTTGAAGGACAAGACTTATAGAAAGATAGAACCTATACCGGAACAAGGTCTTACTGAATCTGATGAAGATTATAAAGCTAGAGTTGATGATATTAAGAAACATAATGAAGAATCTGCTGAGTATAATAGACAGCTTGATATTAAACTGATGGATAAAGATTATGAATCAGTATTTGAAGAGTTTATTAAAGGTGCTATTCAAGCTAATGCTAAAACGCAAACTAAATTAGACCTTTATTATCTTCTTGAATATATGAGAAGTCAAGCGCAAGCTTATCGTCTTACAGGATTTAATAATCTAGCTGTTGATAGAAGAACTTCTACAGAAGATAGAAAAGTTTATAAGACTCAAGCTCCTAAAAGAGTTATTGATTTAATTGAAACTTGGTCTAAACGTTTCTTATTTGATGAATATAAAGGTAAGAATACATGGGATAAATTTGCTGCTGTTGGACAGAATATTGCTAGTGCTAAATATATGATGTTTAATATCACAGGAGGTATTGGTAACATATTGACTGGTTCTACTAATATATTCATGGAACGTTATGCAGGAGAATACTTTAATCATAAAGATTGGGAAAATGCTAAATTTGGATATTATATTAAAGCTGTTCCTAGTTTCCTTGCTAATATGAATAAAGATACTAGTGATAATCTTACTGATGCAATAATTAAACTCATGGGAGTTGTAGACTATAATGGTATTCGTGAAACATCTAAATCTATTGATAGTATTGAGATAATCAATAAGATGAGAGATTTTGCTTATAGTCCACAAAGTGCTGGTGAACATTTTATGCAGAATACTGCTATGCTTTCTATGATGCTTAGTAATAGAGTTTATAAGAATCAAAAAGGAGAAGTTGTTATAGGAGATTTCCATAATTATAATCGTATGCTTGAAGAAGTTGCACTTCGTAAAGTTATCGAAGGTAATGCTGAACTTGAAGAACTATATGCTAAGTTTATCAATAGAATAAAAGAAGATAAGAATAGACTTAAAGATTATCTTTGGTTTAAGAAAGATGTAAATACAGAGTTTTTACGTAGTCTTAGTGATAAAACTTATGGATTAAGATATGCGGAAATAAGAAATGAACTTACTAAAGAAGCTAAGAAACAGTTTGAATCTGAACCTAGACTGATAGACCAATTTGAACTTCAAGATGGTTATGCTAAACTTAAAGATGATAGTTTAGTAGATTTAGGTAAACTTGCTAAATTTAAAGGTAAAGTTGTATCAGTTAATAAAAAGATTCATGGTGTGTATGACCGCTTAGGAGGTGCTCGTATAGAATCTACTTGGGTATTTGGTAGTCTACTTATGCAATATCATAAACATATTTATACAGGAGCTCTTAAACATTTCCGTGTAAATGGTTATTATAATGAAAGTAGAGAAAGTATTGAACGTGGATTCTATGTAAGTCTTTGGGATTTTGCAACAACAGAATTTAAAGGACTTACAGATAGAGCTAGAGCTAAAGCTAATGAAGATGGTACTAATCTATTTATTGCTGGTGTACAACAAGTTTGTAGAGCATTTATTGATACTTTCTTAAACTACAAATTTAATTATGCTACAATGTCAAATGCTGAACGAGCTAATGTTCGTAGAGCTTTAGGAGAACTTACAGGTATTGCTTATGGTCTACTTGGTGGTATTGCTGCTAGTTGTGCATTACTTGCTGCTGACGATGATGATGATACTGCTAGAATTATAGCTAATCTTGCACTATATCAAGCAGACCGTTTATCTTCTGAAACTATTATGTATAACATTGGTGCTCTATCTGAATTTGATAAACTTTGGTCAAGTCCTGTTGCTTTAGGTCAATCATTCAAAGATGTTCAATCTGCATTCGGATTTATTGCTAAATATCTAATTGAAGGAGATGAATTTAATCCTAATTATACTACTGGTCTATATAAAGGTGAGAATAAACTTGCTGTTTATGTTAAGAGACAAATTCCTATTTATCGTGGAATTAATCGTATAATGCAATTAGACCAAAATAATAAGTATTATAAACTGACTGAAAATATGCTTGGTATTATTCCTACTCAATCTATTGCTGAATGGGTTGTTAATGGGAAATAATTATAAGGTCTATGATTGGACGATAAGTCTGGTCATAGACTTTTATAGTATATATAAGATAATTGCTGCTATACTCTAACTTATTGATAATCAGATAATTACAAAAGTATAATTTTTGGAAATTTCCGTATACTTTAGACTAAAATTAGTCGATATGTTCGGACTTATTCGTATATTTGTTCAACTAATAACTAATAACCATATAAAGATATGCCAGAGTTTATATTAAAACCAGCTAAAGAATCTGCAAAGAAAGATACTAAGCGAGAAGAAAAAGAACGAAGTAAAGTTACTATTAGTAGTTTTCCTGTACCTACAATTAATGCTAATGTAGTAGATATTGATGTACTTAATCACACAGTAGATGTTCATACTAACATTAGCGATAGACGATTTTATTGTAGAGATTTTAATTATTTTAAAGTTAAAGGGGTTTATTATACAAAATATACTCATTGTTTAATTGATTATATAATGGAACATATTGAGTTCGATAGTAATATAGTTAAATTCACTATTGGAGATGCTGCTAGAGATTTATGTTGTAACAAAGATACAATAGTAGAAGCTTTAAAGCAACTTACTTATAAAGAAAATGGTAACGAACCATTATTAGATATAACAGATGTTCAATCAACTTATATTATAAATCATAATAGATTATTTAAAGGAAATATGATTAAATTTGTTGTTATGTATAATAAACAATATAGAAATGTCAAAGTTGAAAGGAATGAAAAAGGAGAAATTAAATTAAGAAAATATATTATTGGTAAGTTCAATAATTAAAGCAGGTCTAACTGCGGATAAAAAAAGAAGCCCGTAGAACTAGTAAGGAATCAGTCATCCTTCTAGCCTACGGGCTTTTCTATTACTAAACTATTGCTTTTTGGCGGTTTTCCGGCTCGCCTTGCCGTTTTCTTTATTGAACTGAACAACTATATTAATCAGACTAGAAAATCCAATAGAGAGCCTTATAATCGTTCCCAATTTGTCAATTTCTTTCCACAACGAGCACAAACATAATAACCACCATCAACAACTCTTACACTTCCACCTTTACCACCTTTTCTATTAAGACTTATAACAAGATTTCTATAACGATGTCGGGACTTACCTTTAATTCTAGTTCTTGGTTCAATCACAAAAACTCTATCATGACCATGTATTTACATATTAATCTTTTCAGCCATATAAATTTCTTTTTCATACTTAATCTAAAAATGAATATTCATATTGACTAGAATTAGGGTCTTTAATATTTCGTTCACAAGCTCTAAAAGCAGCGCAACACAAAGCAAATATAACAATCCCTATAATAAAGCCTGGTAAACAGCCAATACCTTCAGGTTCATTAGGTACTTGATAATTTGATTGACGACTTATATATTCTTGTAAATCTTGTTCGTCATCAAGATTGTAATGTCTTCCATATTTATCTTTCATATCTTTATCTATATTAATGGTTAGTGATATATCTCATTCATATCCTCTACGGGGGGCTGAGGTTGCGAAGCAACCGATTCTTAAATAATATCTTAATCGTCAATATCTACAATATCTGTAGATTCTTCTGACTTTAAGGTCGGCAACTACGTTGCCTCCGTGCCCCGTAAGGGAATGATGAGATGAAATAATTAAGCCTACCATTGATAACAACGATAGGCTCATTCTGTATAACTTAACTATGAACATTAGCGTGTTCTCGCTATATAATTATCTCTTCATTCTTTTTCAAGTTTATAAATAATATCTGTAATATAATTCTCAGAAAAAGTTCCTTTCAATCTAGTAATTTCCTTATTATCTTTTTCGATAATAGTAGTAGGAAATACTTCAACATTAAGTTCCACAAGTTTATTTGGTGGAAGATTAGCAATATTTACAATATTAATATTACAATCATCATTAACTTCTGCAACAGCATTGCCTATAATACTAATCATAGTATGACAGGCTTCACAATTTTTTTTGGTATAGCAAGTAATTCGTATCATGTTTCAACTATATTTTCAACATCTTCAAAATTAGACATAAAATTCTGAATAGTTCTTGCATAAAATCCCGGTGAATTATCGGCATGAACATAGAACACCGCATCATACCAATAACCACTTTCAGGACATTTGATTTTACCAATAGCAACTACTTTATATTCAATTTTACTTCTAGTTTGAATATAAGTATGTTCAATAAGAGGTTTATCGTCAAGCATTATTTAGCAAAGCGATTTTGTGTAGTCCCAGATACTTTGGCTGGTTCTTCAGCAACTTCTTCAACTTTAGAACCTTCTTCTACTTTAGTTTCACCATCGCCACCTGTAGAACCAAATCCTCCTTCGCCACGTTCAGTACTTCCAAGTTCTTCAAGAGCTTCAACTTCTTCCCAAGTAATTTGTTCTCTACGACGAACAAGTAATTGACAAATACGGTCTCCTTCAAAATCATCAGTCATAGGACGATAAGGAAATTCATAAACAGCTTTATCAAAATCTTGTGAGCATTTGTCCAACGAATGATTCTTAATACTAAGCATAAAACGAACTGTATCTTTAAGTTCTTTAAATGCTGATAAAAGATATTTATTAGTACGTCCTTTAAATATGACAAGAAGTTCTCCACGATAACCCCAATCAAGTGTCATAGGAGCATTAGGAATATAAAGTTCAGTTTTAGTCAAATTACTACGTGGACGAAGTTCCATTTCGTATTCATTAGGAAGAGCAAAGTGGAGACCTGTATGAACAATATAACGGTCTTTTTCACCGTCATATTCAACAGATTTACAATAAACATCGCAACAAGCATCTCCTTCTTTACCATATACAGGTAAAGGAATACGTTTATCTTCGCGCCATACTTTAACTGAAACGTTATTAATGTCGTTATCAAGTTGTTCAATAAGTTCATCAATAGTTTCAATAGTACCATTTTTAAAATCATACATAGCGCTTGCAATAGCTACAGCTAAATTTCCCATTGTTATTTCCGTTTATAAGTTTTAAATAAATATTTAATCCAAGCATAATGTTTTCTATTCTTTAAATACTCCATATCTTTTTCATAATAATAAGCTTCTTGTTCAAAGCTAATATCTCTATAAGCATGACAGAATAGAATAATAGATTTAATCACATATTCAACAAGATATAATATATAGAATATAATATATAGCAATTCTTTTTGTTGAGCAGTATGAATAGATTCATGATTAATAGTTCTATCATCAATTCTAACTCCTTTTCTAGCAAAAAGTATTCCAAATAGGTTAATACATTTATAACCTTTAAACGGTATGATATTATTATATATTATCTTCATATTAATTAAATGTATCTGCTAATGCAAAAGCGGTTTGAATTTTACGTGATTTATCTCCAAATATGAGACTATCAAATCTCTTTTCACCAACAGCATTATCAATATTGGAATAATATCCAGATATAGCATTAGCAGCTCCCCAAGCAGTTCCAATAATATCTTTTTGTCCAATACCTTCATTATAATAGTTCCAAGTAGAACTAATAACATTCAGTTTTCGCATAGATATTCCGGAATCTTCATAAGCCGCATTACTACGATAACAAAGTTCTTTATGAGAATGCCCTGTATTTAGTAGATTTTCTTCTTCCGTTTCACTTAGAACATTCTCACAAATATACTTCATAACGTCTTCATCAGTAACTTTAATATTAGCAAGTATAGTATATACTTCTTCTAAATCTTTACGTTTAGTATTACAAATACCAAGTATTTCATGAGCAATTTGTATATTAGAATGAACACTAGCAGTATGTCTAAAACTTACATAATTAGTAGCAGTACGAATAGCAGCATTTAGAGTATTTCTACATATAACTCTAATAGGTATAAATAATATCTTAACTCCTCCTGTTCCATCATGACTATTAGTAAATACTAAATAGTTTTCAACAGGGTCACCTTTAACCATTATATTAGAAGGAAGTTTAGCACTAACAAAAATACGTTCACCATTTCCAAAACTACCAGCAGTTTGCCATAAAGCTTGTCCACTACCTATGGCATCATCAAAAAACTTAAACGCTTCTTTATTTTGAACAGGTGTATATTTTCCCTTAACAACTCCAAGAGGAATATTATAATCAGTACGATAGGTAGAATAAGCATTAGGACAAATCCGGAAAATATCTTTTCCATGTAAATGAGCATCAGAATCTTTTGTCTCTTCGATAACTTTATCCAAGTCTTCATCACTATTTATATTAACAGACATTTTACCATAAAGTTCACATTTATCAACTTCCCAATCAAGATGTGCTTTAGCTATAACATCTTCTGAAGTTTTACAATCAGTAACATCCGTTACTCCTTTATATCGCCAGGGCACTCCTTTAGCTACATAATAACTCATAACTACATCGTATTTAATAAGTCCTTAATAATATCAATAATTCTATCTCTATCATTAATTCCTCTACTTTCTCTTATATATTTAATAAGAGCTTCTAGCTTATCTTCAACATCAAACATAATAATATCTTATTTAATAATTAAGCTTTCATTGTAATCAAGATTAGCAAAAGAACTTTGAATACCATCTTTAAGCATATTCTTAATTACAGTTTTATTAATATCCGGAGCAACATTAGAAATATGTTCTGTATCAAAGAATCCTTCAAGTAATCTAAAATTAGATTTACCTAGTAAATCATATATACTTATTGAAGTCTCAAACTTAACATTAATAAGCATAAGGTCTTCAACAACAAATAGTCTGCCATATTCTTCAATCATACGTTCAGCACGTTCAGGATATTCTGCTTTAAACTTAGCATTAACAACATCAATAAATCCTTGTGGGTCGAGAGAATCAACATTGGTATCAGTAATATCAACCATATCATTATTATACAATTCTCTAAATTGGTCAAATACCAAATCTTTAAACGTAAGAAGAATATCTTCATTAATAACAACAACTTCTGTTTTCTTAGTATAAAGTTTACTATCTATAAGATTAATAACTTTATTACCAGATTTGCCTGTTTCTCCATAAGCAACAACAGCTTCATACATACTATCTTTAAGATGTCTAGCGTTATTTTCTTTAGTCTTACGAATAGCAGCAATACGAGCTTCTTCTTTCTTACAAGCATCAGCTTCTAAACTAATAGCTGTATAAGCTTTACGATAGCCGTCAAGCTTTTGCTTTAGGTTTTCTTCTGTAATAGCGAGTTTAGCAAGAATCTCTTCTGTTACTTCGCCACCAGCTTCTTCAATCTCAAAGAAAATATTTTCAAGTTCAGAACTAATAGCGAATAAACTTTGTCTTTTATTATCTTCCATATCTTTATATTATTAAGGTCTGCCATTAACTGTATATACATAAGACGTTTTAATCTTACCACAATTGGAACAGCGACTTATAATCGCTATTCCAATAACATGACCGTAAACATCTTTAATATCTTCTTGTTTAAGAACTTCACATTTATGAAGTCCAAAAGCGCAACGAGTATTTTGACTTACTTTCATTTTAACATCTCTACTAATTTAACATTACAATTTATACCGTCACATCTATATTCTCTTAGACAACAATTAGAATGTTTACAATTACAATAATCAACTTCAGTAACTTCTAATTTAAGTCTAACAGATTTTTTACCATCATCAGTTTTAGTATTAAAGATAAATTGATAACCAATTTCTTCTCCTTCTGTAATATCAATGTCTAATAGATTTCTACCTTCTATACTATATTCATCCAAAATCGTATCCATGTTCTTCAAGTTTATCTTTAATCATACCGGCAATAATTTTAGCATTTGGATGTGGAGCACCAGTCTTACCAAAATATCTTAAATCAATAATATGACGCCACTCACTTACGCTATATGTATAAACAACTTCTGTAGCTAAATCAAGAGGTAATTCTCCTCTTGCATCTTGAGGTTCCATTCCATCTGCAATTTGATTAAGATAAGATTTACAAGATTCATAGTTATCAAGAAGATAACGTTGAAGCATAGGTTGTTTATATTTATAAAGTACAATTTGACTATTATCATAAGGATGCCATTCTCTATCATCATTCTTGATATAATGACAATACCCTTCATAATCATACTTATAATAAGCAACTTCTTCTTGCATACAATCAAACCAATGTGGTTGACAAATAGCACATTCTCCTTCAAATCTACCACGAGAATAATTGCAATAACGAGTAGACTGTTCAGCAATATTATTAGGACTAACACGATTCAATTCACGAGATGTACTAATTTGTGTAATGATATTGAAAGTATATCTCATAAGATTATATCCTATTTCAGTTTCAGCAAAATATTCTCTAGAAACTATGTATTCGCATAGAATAGTAGCAGTATTTGGATGCTCAAAAATAAATTGTCCATTAATAGCAACATAAAGTTTATCTTTATAAGCTTCAAATTCTATATAAGGACATTCTTTAAAATTATCCATAATATGTTTAGCAGTAGAGGTAAATTTACTCAGTATATAATAATAAGAATCATGCCTCAACATACTAAGATGTTTAGACTTTATTAAATCGTCATAAAGTTGTCCATCATCTCTTCCAGTTTTAAGAGCATAACAAACTCTTGCACATCTAGCAACGTGACTAATATTATCTTTAGGAATCCATTCTTCTACTTTTGGTCTTACTATTTTCATATTCGTAATTTTTATATCTAGCTAATTGAGCCGCTTCAACAAAAGTTCTAGCTTTACGTTTACCAACAATAACTTTGAATACTCCTAATGGAGGATATTCATCTTTAACTATAAATTTACTATTATAATAAGCATTAATAACTTCACGTATTCTAGTTCTAGTTACTACATAATGAGCTAATATAGTTTCAGGAGTGTAACACTTTTAACAGGCGGACGTATAACAACATATTCCATATATTACTTTGGGCTGTTCCCCCGTAGGGGATATGAAGATTGATTTATCTTATCTAATACTGACAACACTTGATGAAATAACTTAAATTTATTGCCATCATTATCAATAATAAAATCTGGATTAATACCTTCAAGAGATTCACTAACATGAGCAAACTTATTAAGCTTAGTTTCGTCCTCATCATATCTTTTAATTTTAATAACAAATCCTCCTTTTTGATTTCTTATAGAATCACATTCATTAGCAAATCTTACATCAGCTATAGCACAAAATCCAAATCTATTACGTATTATACTAGCATTAGACATAGTAGCATTAATCCAACAATTATCTCCTAATTGATTTCTACCAAGTTCTGTTCCAACATATTGTAACATAGTTCTAAGACTAATAGCAACTTTATTGTTATAACCTTTAAGTAGAGAAGCAATGGAAGTAGTACTTAATATAGCATGATTAGCAATTATATAATCGCTCGGTACTTCGTTAAGTTTAACGAACTTACCATTATCCATAAGATAGCATAATTGTTCTTTATAAAGAATTTTGTCAAAATATTCTCTATTAATAAGAAATACTCTAGAACAAATATCTTTTACAAAATCAGCAAAATGAATAATAGCACCAATTTCTCTAGTAACTCCTGGTTTATCAAAACGTATACTCCAATTCCTATAATCGGCTCTAAATAGTCCTTCTCGTATAATATATGCAATCATACCAGCAACAGTATCTTTACCAGACTTAGCTTTACCTGCTATACCAATAATAGGTTTAATATCTTTAATCATATCTAATAGGTTTAATTGCATTCGCAAATGTAACAATAATAACAATATACCAAATTATATAATAATATATTTTTTGACTCATTTTAAGGCTCACCATTGAACGCAAATTAGAATCTTAACAAGACATTGGCTGATAGGGTTGAATGCCATGACGGGCAAAAGAATGCTATCTACGGGCACATCGTAGTACATTTTGCCAGCATAAAACAAGAAAGCGGAAGCAGCCATAGACATTAAAATCTACAACTACTTCCGCAACTCAATCACTAACCAACATCTATATATTAAATCCTATAAGCAACAAATTCATCATTCATACTATCTAACACGAACTGAATATTAGAATCTCTACTATAAACTGTTTGCAAATATTCTCTATGAGCAACAGGTTTTATTTTAAGTCTACCATAATTATCAACTTTACATTGACGACAATTCTTATCAATCTTTTCTTTGCTAAGTATAATAATCAATTTACGACCTTCAGTAGGACTATAATAATCAGCTTCAAGATAATATTTATTATCAAATAGAGATTTATCTCTAATATAAATAATATTATCTTTAACAACATAATACGGTTTATCTTTATCTACCGTAGTATTAATAACATTATATATTAATCTAATATTATTCATCAAGTATTATTTGAGTTTTCTTTATATGAAAAGGTACTTTCTCAACACCACTACGTTCTCCAAATTCAACGAATAGATATTTTCCAATATAAAGATGTTTATCTCTTAATATCATTTGTTGATATTCATGAGTAGCACTAAGTCTTGTTTCAAATTTAGCAGTATTTACATCATTCTGACAAAGAATGATAGGTAATTCTCTCTTAGGTTCTTTATAAATATCTAATATAAGAAACTTACCATCAGTAGCAGATTTAAATTTCTCCATATAACCTACACGACGACGACCATATTGATAGTCAGCATCGGGATTACGAAGAATAAGTCCTTCAAATCCAAGTCCAATATATAAATCTCTAGCTTTTCTAGCTGCACAATCATTAGTAATACTATGAATAGGAAGAACTATAAGACGTTCTTTATTATTAAGGTGAGAATCAAGAGTAGGAAATCTTGTTATCTTATTAAGTAAAAGATTTTCAAGAAGATTATATCTAAGTTCTTGTCTCATATCTTGAATTGCAACATCATAACACCAAAATTGAAGAGCTTTATTCTCAACACAATTAGCGTCTTTAACAAAATGATTAATCTGATTTACAGTATAACCTGGAAGATAAACTTCACCATCTAATACCCAATCTTCATCAAGCATATATTGAATAAGTCTCTTATCAAGATAAGTAAGAAGATACTCTTCAAGATTACCAAGAGTATTCCAATAAATACCTTCACGAGATTGGAATTTAAGTCTTACAGGTTTAAACATATCTCCATTGTTATATTCAGCACTAATAAAACATCTAAGACCGTTTATCTTATATTGTCCAAGCATAACAGGAACTTTATCCCATACTTTACCTGTATAAGATTTGGCAAGCATTGGTAATAGTCCCCCATTATTTTCATTTGTACGATAACTAGGAAGATAAGTATTAAGATAATCTATAAGGTATCTTGATTCAGCTCCCTCCACTTCCTCTACGGGGGGCAGAATAATACTCCCATCATCTCTAATATCTTCCATAGTTACATAACCAGTCTTACGTTTATCATTATATCTACTTTTAAGCTCAGCAGCAGGGTCTTTTTGTGTAACTCTATAAATATCTGTTCTTATAGTTTTACCAACAATACCATAACTAACTTTAATCTTAGAAGTATTTTCAACTAATTCAGCACGCCAACAAGTAGGTACTTCATTATTATTCTTTCTATATAACCATTGTCCCATTTAGTTTTTAGCTTTAAAACCTCCAAACGCAAATGTAACAGCTTTATTACTAAGTATTCTAGCTTTACGTTCGGCAACAGTTTCTTTTTTAGGTTTAGCTTTAACAGCTTTTTGTCCTACTTTAAGAGTATCACCATCAAACATTGATTGAACTTTATCAACTCGTACTTTACGAACACCACTGCGAACTTTCTTACTATAAACAATAGGAGGATTTTCAAGTTCAAATAGTTCATTCTTCTTTAAAACTTCTCCATATTGTTCCATAACTTTAGCATATTCTTCATTAGTCATTCCATTATCCATAGCTTTGTTTAGAAGATAAGCAAATTCTGCATCACTTCTTTGCCAAACATAGCTATTAGTTTGACGAGGTCGACTACCATCAGGAAGAACTAAAGTAGCATCAAGTTCTTTTAGCACAACTTGTATAGCTTTGTCTATTCCACCATATTGTTTAATATGTGCTTCAACAAATCGTATATCTTGCGCATCAAGGGTTACCATTATAATGATGATTTACTACATTGAAAGATTACAATACGTTCCGGTTTACCAATCAAACAATGATTGTATTTAAACCATTCAACAACATCCCAAGTAGGTTTATATTTAATAATACCATCGTGGTGTGCAACTCCTTCTAAATAATCAAATCCAGATGGAATTATATTTCCTTTATCAGAATCATCTAATAAGTTAAACTTCTTAATAATTCCTATATCATCAGGATTTGTAACATCAACAACTCCATAAATATAAATAGATTTTCTACTTATAGAAGCTCCGTTAGGCAAAACAGTCTTTTCGTCTGTATCAAGTTCATGCTCTACTTCTTTAGTAATAGGACGCATAACTACATACTCATAGCCTGTAATACCTTTAGAACGGGACAGAATAGCTTTCTCCCGTATCCCAAGAAAATTCGTTTTCTGCATAATTATCTGCTATATAGTTATATGATAGATTAATAAGTTCTTTTATAGTTTCGATTGAATATTTACTACGTAATTCAGCAAAGTCTTTAACTTCATATTCTCTAGGAATACATAATGGTATTATATTATAATTATTTCTTAGCCAAATAGCTTCACGATATCCCGTATTATCATTATCCATTAAAGACAATATAAGTCCATTAGGACATTTTGCTCGTAACCAATCGTATTCATTTTGTTTAAGTTTATATGATTCATGAGGTATATTAACAAGACCTATGGTTCGCAGGGCTGTTCCCCCGTAGGAGATGGATAAGTCTATTGCATCTAAATACGCTCTAAGACTTATTCTATCTTTAGTACTTTTAGTTATAATAATAGAATCATATTCACTAAGTTCGAGATTGAGTAGTCCTTCTAAACAATTACTATTAGTAATAAATCTAACAGTTCCATGTTTTCTATTAGGAAAGTACAGTTTAATATTATATACTCCTCGTTTATCTTGTCCTAGCATATAAGCATAACATACATCCTTTCTATCATTCTCATAATAATATTTAGGTTCAGGATTAACTTTTCTATTAATATAAAAGTAATCAACAGGATAAACAAAGTTAGTATTAAGATAACTAATAGGGACATGAAATTTTCCCCAATAATTCTTATCATAATTATTCCATTGTCTAGGAACAAATTCTATAATAGGTTTTCTATTTCTAGCAGCATTAACTCCTTCGGCTATTATTCCTTCGATATTTTCATCTTTATCCTTACCATATATTATATTTCTAAAAGTATATGCAATATGTTTAAGAACAAATATAAACCAGCCTTTATTAGATATATCAACATTTTTATGAATAATCTCGCTGATAACTAATGCAGCAGCATCAAAACAATCTCCATGAAAATAACCAGCAAAATCTTTAGCTTTTAATTTACCACGATTGTCATATCTAAAACCGAAACTAGGATGTTCATCAACACGAAAAGGACTTGATATAAATTCTCCAGTTTCAATACAGTTTTCTATTACTTCTGTATCTACACCTGTATAAGCACTAAAAATGCTTACTTGACTTATTTTAGAAAGTATAAATTCTTTAGTAAGATTACCGTTAGTTACAGTTCTTCTCATATTGGTTTTAACATCTTAAACGTGGATAATAAAAAAGGAGTAAGACACCAAATATAGTATCTTACTCCTTTATATCCAACTATTTAACTAACTTTTCTTAGAACGGTAGGTCGTCAGCAGGATTTCCACCAGCAGCAAAAGGTGAAGCTGCAAAGTCAGTCGGTGCAGTTCCAGGCATTGCTCCTCCCATTTGAACTCCTGGCATAGCTCCACCCATCATAGGTGCAGCAGCAGGCATAGCAGGCGCAGCAGCTTTTGTTTCACGATATACGATAGATTCTTTAGCAGGGTCTACTTTCAACATCGGAGCAACATTCTGCTTATAAAGCTCAATGCAACCTTCTCCAACAAAGTTAGTAAATCCTAAATCACCCATTGTAGATTTACCACGAACAACAGGTTGCCAAGTATTCTTAACTTTAGTGAAGCGAAGAAGCTTAATCCAAACTGGAAGAATACCTCCTGTTGTGCTCTTATAAACAGGTTTACCGTCATTGTTCATCATCTTAATGAAGTTCTCGAACATAGACTTCCAACCGTCTACAACAACTTGCGGTTCAACAGGAACATAATTTCCTTCATCATCGCTATCTTCAAAAGGTAAGCATAAAGCGTCTTCTTCTTCCTCAGTCATAGGACGACCTTTAAGGATATATACATCCATAAGATGTTTCATCCAACCAAGAACAGAATCAACTTTCCAAGCTTCTGCACCACCAACAATAGTAAGAGCATTACTTTCAGCCGGCATCATACGATGAGAAACATAACGACGAACAGATTCATTTTCATCATTACTTGCAAATGTAACAGTAAGAATAGGAATAGCCAAACCAGCAAATGATTGTAAACCTTGAACTTCTTCTCCAAGAGTTACCCATTTAATTTCTAGATTGTCAAGATGTCCAATGAACAAACCATTAGGTTTAGCATCTCTACGTTCGTCAAACTTTAGACGAGAAGCAGCACGAGTATCATTACTAATACCTCTACGCTTTTTCTTAGGTTGAGCTTCTTCTTGTTTGGCACTTACAGGTTTTTCTGCATTAACTTCTTCTTGTTCTTTTTTAGTTTGAGTACTCATTTCAACTAAATTTAAAAGATTAATAAAATATATAGATAAAAAGAGAGCCGCACTTAGATTAACTCCATGTACGGCTCTACATTATTAAATGAAAAAGGATGTCTAATAACGGACGAGTTATTCAGCAGCTTGTTCAGCCTTCTTTTCACCAACACGAGCAGGTTTCTCTTCACGAGATTCACCAAGTACAGCAACTTTAACAGCTACATTTTCATAACCATTGAAGATTTCTGCATCAGCAAGTTCTTCCGGATTTACAGAGAATACTAAGTTCATAGTCTTAGCACGGTCTCCCATGTGAGCCTTCAACTGCATCCAAACGTTAGAGTCAGTAAATGTCAATGAAACTCCTGTACCAGTAGTTCCAGCAGGATTTGCAGATTTACTTCCTTTACGTTTCGGAATTTCATCACCTTGAATAGCTTCCATAAGAACAGCTTTCAGTTCCTCTTCTGTAGCTCCTTCACGGTTCAAAGCGGCAACCAATTCTTCATTCTGTGAGTTACGGGCAGATTCCAAGCAATCCTCAAAGTGTGCTTCTACATACTTCATCTTGTCATCTTTCGTCATACGTTCACGAGTAGTTTTCGGATTACCTTTTGCATCAAATTCCTGGATACCTTTTGCAATACCCCACATATCAAATTCTCTGTGGATAGCGATAGCAGCTTCCGGAGATTCAATATCAAGACCATTTGCAGTACAGAACTCAACAAGTTCAGGAACTTTGTTACGAATAGCTTCTGCAACATTGTCGGCAGTAGTTACAAACATAATGTTGTCACCGGCTTGCAAACCAAGTGCTTTAGAAACAGGAGGTGTAATACGGAAACCGCCCAATGCAGCGTTTGCTACAAGTTCTGGTTCATAACTTACATTTCTCTGACCTGCATTAACTGCACTAAAACCGAATGACATTTTTCCAAAAGTTTTCATAATTTTATGGATTAAAATTGTTTATAAATATGAGCTTTAATAGCTCGTTAATTTCACTTTACTTCTTGAGCTTCAATATCAATAATATCTGCATCGTTAAGCTCTGCACCAGCAACTATTTTAAGTTCAGTAGTTTCATACACACCAAATAAAATATCGCTAGCTATATCACGAGCAGCATAAGTAAATGCTCTGTGACTGATAAGTATTCGAGGATACTTTTTATATGTATCTTTCTCAAACATTTCAGCAGCTTGAGCTTCACTAAAACTAAATCTACCAATAGAATGAACTTCCTTACCACGAACTACACGACAAATATCGTATTCAGTTACATAATCAACAGGTTGATTAGGTATTCGATAAACAGGAACAAGACCTTGTTTAGCAAGTTCTTGAGCGTGAGCAGGATTCATAGCAATAGATAATTTATTATTCCATTGATAACTCTTATATATATTGCCATTAAAATCTTTAAAATAAAGAGTAGGATATACATAAACTACATCATCATCTTTATTTTCTGCTTGTTTCTTTTCTGCTTCTTTACGATTATTGCATTTAATACAATAGTCAGGAAGTTTATCTTCAACATAAACGTTAAAACCATCTGTATATTCATACAGAGGACTATAATCTTTTGTACATTCCCATGTTAGTCCTGCCTTTGATAATAACGATTTAATAACATGAATATCAATTCCTGTTTTACCGTTTATAACGTGGATATGTTCAAGGCAAGTACTAAATGGAAGATTAAGGTCTTGTGCTCTCATTAGAACAGCTAAGCCATCTTCTACACTAGCAATACCACCTTTCTTACTCCGCATTATCTGTAACATAAACACTTTAGCGTTCTCTAGTTGAGTTGGGTCTAAAAGGTTTATACTATTCAATGCGTGAACTACATTTCCAACAGGTTGTTTACTCACATCTTTACTTGTTACTGCAACGGAATGTTCTTTTGCAGCAACTTCTTTCTTTTGTTCTTCTACTTTCTCGTCCATTAATTCAAAGACCGTTTGTTTTCACACCACAAATATAAATCTCTTTTTATTATCCGAAAACAATTCCACAATTATTTTCATCAAAATTTGTATCTTGACTTAATGTGGTTGTTACATCAGTATAATGATTCAGTTTAAGCTGCATTAACTTCGTTTCCTCAACAGTTCCCTGCATGAATACCTTATATATAATATGTGGTGTAGAGTTAAACATAACCTTATTAAAACGGTATTTAAGAGCCGTAACTTCATCGCATAGAGGACTTGTAATTATCCACATATCAACATTAATTCTAAGCTCGTCTGACGAACTATTTTTGATGGATAATACTCTTAATCGTCCCTCTTGAAATAATCGCTCATTAAGGCTAGAAATAGCCTTAGATTTGATGTATCTAGGCTTGCCTTTGGAGCTACCGCTCTTATAAGTAATCGGAATACCGTTTTCGTCTAATAGAAGTTTTGGTTCAATACAATCATGATAATCTCCAACAGCAACTCCATATTCTTCTAAATACTTAGTTACTTTAGCAGCATAGTCTCCTCTTTTAGATATAATCATTATTTGTTTATCAGGATTTCCAAGAACAAGACTTAATATCATAGGCAGTTTTGCATCACTATCAGTAAGGAGATTACTTCTATTACGCATTATCTCATAACAAGTAGTAGCTTTATCTAATAGAATATTAGGATTATAACATTCATCAACTTGTCTATTAAATCCTATAGTCATATCCAATTCAGGAGACCAACCATTATCTAACGCTAACTGATTACGAAATTCTGTACCACTAATACCAGCTTTGGTATCTCCAATTCTAGCTTTAGTGATATTATCAAAATCTCCAAATATATTCATACACTGAGTTATAAAATCAGTATATTTATCATACAGTTCTTTATCAGCAGTAGACAATATACAACCTACTCTTCTCTCCTCTACGGGGGAACTTAAATTAACAGCATTTAAATCATTAGCACTAAGTTCTGTATTTACAGCAGGATAATGTTTATATATTTCTGCTAAATCATCAGTCTTAATAACATCTTTAGTTATAATAAACAGATGAAAATCAGAAGTAGTTCCTACACAATTAACATACAAACTATAACGTTCAAGACCAACAAAAATAGCAAGATTATATGTATATCTATACTTAGCATTAATATAAGTTTCACTTAATATAGTAATATGGTCTTGATTTATATTATTTTCTTTAAGAGCATCAATAATATTCTTTCTAGTATAATAACTATCAACAGCTATAAATACTTTTAAGTCAGGATTCTTAGCTTGCATCCGTTTAAGAATAACCAATATAAGTTTGGTATATTCCATAGGTTTAATGCAATGCACAGTTCCATGTCCTTTATTATTAATACCCCATTTATCAGCTAATTTATCATACATCAAATCCAGTGTCTTCATAATCATCTAATTCAATATTATCTTCTTCAATATCTTCAAATGCAGAATCATCAAAAAGACTATTAAATTGTCCATAAGCTTTCTTAATACGAGTACGTCCTTTACCTTTAGGACTAATTCCTAATTTAATAGGATTAATAATCTTCATCGCTTCTTCGTAATAATACTTATAATTTATGTTCCGCAACGAAATATCCATATCATCAAGAGTATTAATAATAGTAACAACTGAACCAGCAGCCATACGAGAACGAGATGCAGTATCATTGTGAACTTTCTCAACTATACAACCTGTATTAGATACATAAAACCTAACATATCTTTGACATACAACTCTTTGAACTTGCTGATTATTAACAAACGTTTGTTCTACATGAAATTGTCGTCCAACGTTTTGAGTTTTACAAAAGTCAAGAATATTAGTAGCATCACGTAATGTTTCCATTACAGGTTTATGTTCAAGAAAATAATTACTAACTGCTTGTGCAACAATTGGCATATCATAACCTTTTTGTAAGTCAACAGCATACATAAGAGGATTTAATGCTCCTTTGTATTCAAGTTTCAATCCTTTTTTGGTACGAAATTGGGCAATATAATTATTTACATCACGAGCAATAAGACAATGAACAATATCCGCATCTGCCTTCAACTTAGACCTTTGTTCCCATCTATTAGCAATTTCGTTAAATGTATCCCATTGACTATCTTTAATCTTAACCATAAGACCGTCAGTATTAGCACTAACAACTTTGATATGGTTCTGTACTAATTCTTCTATCAACATTAAGATTAACAACTGACCGTTTATTGTTACTTTCAATACAGCTAATCTGTCATACAAATCTCCTTTTTCAAACGTTTTACATTATACCTTTCAGCATAAAACTGACTATATCTTAATCTCCTTTTCATATTTCCATATATATCCACCGGCTATTTTATTAACGGAGATTCCTACCGTTTCCCATAAATATTATATAATTTATAGTACTCTCTTTCGAGATAGTCGATGAACCTTATTGTCGTCCATATTTCACAACATAACAGGCAATCTTGGCTGCTGATTGTCACATATTAATAGTTTCTCTAGCATTCACACTTAGATTTTCATCTTATGTTGTAGCACTATTAACTTCGCGAGTTTCCAGCAATTAAATAGGTTTTGATTGAGCATTGAAAAATATACCCAATTTTCCGTATATAGAATTTATCACAATCTTTAATACCAATGCTAGAACTTCTCTAGGAACTCCATCTATAATTTCTTCTAAACTATGCTTAACAGTAACTCGTGTATCTTTCATCCATGTTATCAATCCAACAAATACTGATTTAATCATATGTTCTGGATATATCCAATAAGAACTCATGATTGACGGATACATCGAATTGATATCCCAGTGTACTAGAGTAAACGGTTCTGCTTTTTGAAGTTCCCCCGTAGGGGATGGACAAGGTATAATACCATTACATCCATAATCGCTAGTACTCCATATTTCCATAGGAATATCTTGACTATGAAGCCCACCAGTTCCCATACTATAAATAGTTCCTCCAATAGTTAGAATCTCATTAAATTCTTCTTTATTAACTCTATAAAGAACCTTCTTTTTAATTCTATCAAGAAAACTTTTAAGTTGAGGCGTTTTAAATTCTATATTATCAAATATAACACGACTAAGTTTCATAGCAGTTCTTTCAGTCTTTTTACCTTTCCATTTTTCAGGTGGTAAACCACTTCGTTCTGAATAGAATTTCTCAAACAGTTTATCAGCCATATTACTACGGCTACTATTAAGAAGGTCAACTTTATATACGCTACTAACAGAATATCTAGACCTAATTTCTTCCGGATTAAGACGAACAATTTCGCATACAATAAATACATCATTTTTATTATAATGCATCATAGGTGGAATATATTCATCTAATATATATCTATCCCACTTGTCAACAAGTTTATTAACTTTGTCAGGAGGTAGTCCTTTATATAATAGATTATCATAATAAAGTTCTACATCTTTGTCACAAATAGGAGGAAGTTCATATTCTAGTAATTCAAACCATTGAAGATTTATAGAAGTTTGTTTAAGACCTTTAGGAGTAGCTTTTCGTTCTCCTGTATCTTTATCAATTCTAACACCAGCTTTATTAAGAGCGAATATTCGCATAATATCAATATCAACATAAGGAAGCTTAAAACGTTTAACAGTATTAATCTGAAAATCATTATATAGTTGTTCCTTATCTTCTTGTAGAGAAATAATCTTTTTACTAAGATTATATAGATACTTTATTAAGTCCTTAGTATTATCATAGTAATTAACGTTCATAAGAAACCCAGCTATCATAAGATTATCATAACTAAGTCCGTTATAAGTATAAACATTAATTCCTTTATTACGCATTGCATTAAGATAACCAACTAAACTCAATAACTGACTATCGTCTTTATCTGTAATATAAAACGCATCGCACTTAACAGTATCAAGTCTACGTTTAATTTCAGCAACAGTTAATTTTTGAACTAATGGTATAGGTTTACCTTTATCATTAACACAATCTGCAAATATTCTTAGATAATCATTAAGACTAATAAAAGTAATAGAATAAAAATTTGGAAGTACTTCTACGTCCGCAGCCCTACAATCAATCACTTCTTATATATTTTATATATTATAAGCACTAAGTTCTTTGACAAGTAAATCTTTTAATACTTTATATCTATCAGCATTATAATGCTTTATTCCAAGAGAGCCATATAAATGTATAGAACGATTAATACCACAGATGTTAATTCTATGATGTGTAAAATCAGGTTTATCTCTAAAGAAAAGTTTATAAGCATCTCCAAACACTATTGTATGTTCATAAGATGTTTTAATCCAATCTTTAAAGAATAAATGACTGCACTTTACAACCGCATCATCCCAACAATTATATTTAGAACTAGTATTACATCTAACAGCATAGGTAAGATAACATTCTTCTTCAAAGTTTCTTCCAGTAGCAAAACTATATATTTCTTTTAAGTCCTTGATTGCTTCTTCATCATAACGTGGAAACACGTATAAAACTTTAGAATAAACATTACCTATATTATTAGATATAACTTCATTTTCGTTTAGAAGTCTTGCTGGACAATTTTCGCACGTTTTGTTCATTTATAATAATGTTATCAGGATGTACATAATAGAACAAATATCTATCTAGATTAAATCTTGTATAAACAAGAATATCTTCCGGCTCATCCATTTTACGCCATCCAAAATCTTTATGAACTCTAACAATAACAAAACCGTTTCTAATATTATATCCTACAACACGTCCTTTTTCTCTATTATCATTTGGTCTTATAAATTCGCAAGATTTACCTTTATATTTAATAGCGAATTTACGACCTTTATTATCTTTATCTTCCATAGCACAAGAATAATTCTGTTGATGGTCTACTACAAGCAACATACAATCTACGTAGAAGTTCATCTTGATTAGTATAAGGATGTCCATACTTATCATATACCATATCGTTAACATCTACAAAAACTGTATTATAAGTCGAACCTTGAGCTCTATGAGAAGTTATAGCAAATCCGTAATCAATATCTCTACTAAAAACTACTTTACCATAAGGATTAAGTATATTATTAGCTAATAGATATTTTCGTTTAAATTTGAAATACTCTTTCCATTTACCAGCTCTAGTAACACTTGTAGCAGATTTAGCATCAACAATTAGATTATTAAGTTTATTAAAATAAGATTGAATAGTGAATTTATCATTATGGTCAATAATACATAGAGGTTGTGTAATCTTACCTCCATTAATAGCTTGAAATTTAACCATAAAACATTTGAAATCATGAATAGGGTCTTGAAAATCAGCTATATCATATATAATATATTCATCACTATTCTGTATAATAGTATCATTAAAATCATCAACAATAGTAGAATATGACATTATTAAGTCATTTCTAGTAATAATGCTTTTTTCAGCTCCTTTAACAATAGCTTTACGAATATAATTATTCCAAGTTGTAACTTTAGCATTAGTATATGCAATAACTTTATACTTATTTACATTCCTAGAATATTCTTCATCAGTAAATGCTTGTTCTATATGATAATCAAATTCAGAAGGACTACAAACAGTATATCCACATCCAAATTCATTATAAGCACTTTTATGTTTAGGATTACTTATATAAGAAAGCATATCATAACGTTTATTAGCAATATCAGACCGAAGTAATTCAAGAAGATATGTAATAGGATTATTATCTCCTTGTCTTACAACTTCTTTTAATACATTAGTCTTAGTAGCAATAGTAAATGCTCTACTAGTTTTCTCATTAACTGGTGGAAGTTGGCTTCCATCTCCTACATAAATAATCTTTATTTGTCTTTTACGACAAAAGTTATTAATATAGGTAACTAGTTTTGCATTGAGCATAGAAGCTTCATCTATAATAAGAAGTCTAACTTCTTTCTCTAACAGTTTTATTTTACCAATAGGATTAAAAGCTGGATTCTCAGGGTCAAAGTTTTCAATATCTACATCAAGTCTAAAACCAAAAGTAGATTGAATAGTTTCAACCGCTTTTCCATTAATAGCTTTACTAAGAACTCTACAAGCTTTATGAGTTGGAGCAGCACAAACAATTACACTAGAACTGAATTTACAATTCTGTATAACATACTTAATAACGAAGGTTTTTCCAACTCCGCCAGCTCCAACAAGCGCATGAATATAATTCTTATCATCCCATTTAGCAGCTATAAATCCAATTAAATCATCAACCGCATTTGCTTGGTCTTTGGTAAACGTAACATTATCTTGTTTAGATTCACCATATACATTCATAATTCGTTTTCAATATCAAGTTCTCCATTCTTAACTTTTTCTTCATATTCTCTCCAATCACGAAGAGATAAAGCCATACCTTCAACGTCTGCTATATTATAACACATAACTACGTGGAACATAATAGGACTAAAAGCGGTTTTAACAATCTTGCCACGAACTAATAAACCAGGAGCAATAGCACAATAGAATTTAATGTTAGTAGCTTTACGACTATCTTTATCACGAACTATTTTAATTCTATGACCATATTTATCTAGCCATCTAGCATATATAACTCTTTTGTGTTTAGTTTCATAAGATTCGGTAGTAATAGGATATATTTGTCCTTTATACTTTACTCTATATACTCCTTGTTTATCAATTATAATCTCACCGTCACATTTAGTCTCTATAACAACATATTTGCTACTTACTCTTTGTCTTTTAGATTTAGCACTTGAGCCAAAAGACACTTTAAACGTAGGCATAACATATTATTTTCTATTAAATTTACTCTTAGAAAGACTAGATTTAACAGAGCTGATAATATCTACTTTGCTCTTACGTTTTTCGGCTCTAGCAGCAGCTTTAGCAGCTTTTATTGCTTCTTGTTCAGCAATTTTAGCAGCTCGTTGTTCATCCAAATCCACTTGAGTAAGTGTGTAACCACAGTATTTAGTAAGAAAATCAATTCTACCCCAAAAACTGTTACCAATAAGATTAGTATCTTTAATAATACTAATTACTTTACCGTTGATAGTTACAGCCGGATTCTTACACAATTCTCTAACTACTGTTACTTCATCATATTTTCCCATATTTTACATAACATTTAAAAAGTTAATAAATTCACATCATAAAAGTAAATATCAGTAAGTATATAATAACTATAACACAATCAGCAATAATAGCTCTATTAAGAGTTATAAATTTAACAAGATGTAGTTCCTCTATAATATGAATAGCTACAATTAATAATAGACATATAGTAAAAAATATAATATCTGTCATAACAATATCTATTTAAACTATTAAACCAAAGGTCGGAACTTCGTTCCTCCCGCCCCCCGTAGAGGATGAGAATGAATATAACTTATACCGGCTCATTTACTATCACTACCGATAATATGTACATGAACTATATCAACAATTCTCTTAACATTATCAGTCAAAACCTTAATATGTTCGGCACTTTTAAGAACATTATCATCAAGCTTAATAACTTGTTGTTTAAGATTAACTTGATTCTTTAGAACTTCATTAAGTTGTTTTTGTAATTTACTTACACGTTGTCTTAGCATAATAACATCAACAATTAACAACGCAATAACAAGAAGCATAATCCAAATTAAATTTCCCATGCGGCACTATGTATTTTTCTAATAATATCATCTCTAAAATCCTTACATTCATGTCTTGCTAAATCTTTAATAAGAATATCACAAAATTCAACATCAGGATAAGCAAATATAACATCAAGAGGTCTATGATAGTATTCAAGCCATTCTAAATAAGCATCATCATTTCTTCTATGAACTTCAACAATTTTAGCAATAGCTCTAGCAGTATAACTATTCCTAGCAAGCAAATCATTCCAATGTTCTTTGATATATTTAATATCCGACCAATTCTTTGCATTCTTAGCACAATTATGTTCTATAACTTCAAACCATTGTTTAGCAGCAGTCTTAGTATTATGATAACAAAAATCAACACTATTCTTATGAAGAGTAATATCAATACCATTATCAATAACTTTAAGTTTTAGTTCTCGTTTAGCAAAATCTACCCAAGTACAAATAGCAAATTTATCTTTAAAACAACCTCGCTTAATTCTAACAACATCATATACATGAACACTATTAGTATTATCTGAATATTTCATTGTTGGTCTATTATTCATAAAATATAATATTATATAATTCGACTTATTTTAAGGCTCACAGTTGAACGATTATCAAAAATAATACAGTTTATCATCTTGACTATTAAAATTCAATAGAGGACAAATAATGCGCATTCTCGCTCATATTGTATGCCGGAGCGAGTAGCATTTCATCAATCAGAATCTTACCACCAAATCCATCGTCTATACGATAAAGTATCTTATCTTCTTCTTGACTACAATGTCCAACAACTATATCTTCAACTCTGCCAACAATAACTTTATCTCCTATAAAAGAATGAACATAATCACCTATTTTATATTTAGCATTATCAGCGATAAATTGTTCTTCAATAGAAGACATCATTACTTCTTCAATATTATTCATAATAAATTTATATATTAAGTTTAACAATAAGTTCTAAACAACAAAGCCTAATAATACTTTCACAAGCACTATTAGGCACATTAAAACCAAAATCGAGTTTAAAAATTGTTTCATACATAGACTATAATATATTATAGTTTCGGACTTCATTTCGTCCATCATCAGTATGTGAATTTAAAGCAATAGTCCTATCTTCACAGACAAGACTATCAATATCAGAAATCTATAACACGAAATGGTAATATCTTCACAGACAATACCATGTAACAACAGACAAATAAAATAAACACAATACTACAACTTAACTTCGCTAAGTTAATGTCAAAACAAAACTATATTATTATGGATAAGAAAAATCATTTCTGTTTCTTTAGCTCGGCGATAAGTTCTTCTTTGGTCATATCTTCATAAGATTTAGAACCATGATTGTCTTCTGCAATCCAACGAAGTTTATCATTTATTTTTTGTCTAACAGAATCCATCTGTTCTTTTACTATATTTACAAATCCATCACAAATAAGTTCTACATTTGCTTTACCATATTTAGCAATATCTTCTTCTGTAACAGATTCGATAGTTTTCATTATACAGAATGGACAGAAACAATCAATTTCTTCTTTAAGAACTTCTTCTATTTGTTCTTCAACAAATTCAGCAACACTTTGATTAGCTTCTTTAGCTCCTTTAATACTGCCTTCGATAAGCTTAATTACACGGTCATGATATTCATTATCTTTAGATTCATTAGCCGCTTCGGCAATATCCTCTTTAATACTATTAAGTATTTCTTCGATAGATGCACCATCAGCTTTACCAAATATTGCTTTACCAACTCCTTCAATATCTATAACTTTAGCTTTCATTTTATTATCTCCTATTAGTTTAATTATTATTTTTGATTATAAAAACCGAATTTATCTTCATCATCATTATCATTATCATTATCATCAAAAACTTCATTATCAGCTAGAATATCAATATCACTACCCAATAACTCACCATGAACTTCTGTTGTATTATGTTTATCTACATCAGATTCTCCATGTTTATCAATAGTTCTAATATATGTAATTTTTGACATATAAGCTCTATTATGATTAGGCTGTTCCCCCGTAGAGGATATGGATAAGATATAAGTCATGCTATCTCTCCATCTCCTACGGGGGAACTCCACTGCTTATTCTACAGAATCAATCCCTTCTTTGTCCATAAAATCACTAATAGTCTGTTGAGCAGCATTAGCGAATTGATTAAATGAACTTATAAGTGCAACAAGAAAGAACTTCTCTCTATAAGAATACTCCTTAATAATCCCGTCAGAACTTACACGGAACTTATTCCACAAGAACTTCACGTAATTACCTTTACCATCTTTACGAATAACTCCTATTTGAGATAGATGGTTAAGAATATTCAATGAACAGTATCGACGAATAGCAGCATTATCTTTAGGGATATATGCAATTTCTAATACATGGTCAGGTACATCAACATTGATTTCACGTTTCTCTTTACCTACAACGGTTCTAGTTTTGCCGGAAACTGCTTTATTAGCAGGTTTATTAACCGTTGTTTGTTCTTGTGGAGCAGGAGCTTCAGCAGCAGGTTGTTCTACAACAGTTTCAGTTTTATCAACTTCAACTTTAATATCTTCTTCCTCCTCGATTTTAGTTTCTTCTGTAATAACAGTTTCAACTTCTTTCTTAGCTCTAGCAGCTTTCTTTGCAGCATATTTACTTACAGGAACGCTGCCTTCCTTCTTAATCTGTGCCATAGTTATAACTATATTAAATATTAACAATAATAGTTGGATTAGCAGTAGCATTACCAACCTTTCAATAGACAAACATATCAATACTTATCTTAACTACCAAATAATATAGCAGTTTTATTTTATAGAACTGTGTTAAATATGAATATTAGTACAGCTCAAACTACTCATTCTTCGATAGCAGCAATTATATTGATTTTATGTCTTAGAAGTCTTATCAGAAACACTATGTGTATTCCAATATAACGTTCATATTACGATAGTCAACAGTATCTCTACCATTGACTATCATAACATATACATCTTAGAATCCACCGATTCCCATCATGTTCATTGCCAGCATATTCAGCATCTGCTTAGCCTTTGGACATATCTCAATCTTTACAATATGATTGATAATAGTATCATGACCAAGAGCTGCACCTTCACTGTCAGAACTAGCAAACGGATTCTTATAGATTTCATCCGCAGCAACTTCTTCTTGAACAATGTCAATCTTAGAACCGGCAAGTATTACATCAAGACCTTTAGGATTCTGGATAAGCTGATTAGCAGCCCAAGCTGTTTCATCACTATCTTTAAGTACAGAAGCGATACTATAAGATGAAGCAAACACAGTAGCCGTTTCACCTTTAGTAAATACTCCATCAGCATCAGATACATATCCAGGAATACCACGTTCGAGACTTAGACTCACCATAACATAGTTGTCTTTAGGTGTAACAATACTACTACGAACACGAAGTCCAGCAATCTTATTACAACCTTTAGCAAGAAGCTCGGCAACTACCTGCTTATTAGTCTTAATTTTAGACACGTTAACACCGTTGTTGTCATTAGCTGTATTCTCAGCATTATTATTACCTTCAACGACAACATTTTCCTTAGCAATTTCGGCTGCTTTACCATCTTTCAATTCTGCCATAGCAATATAAATTATTTAGTTAGTAATAGATTTGGATTATCAATAACAATAACTCTTATACAGTTATCATCATTAACTCTCCGAGATTTATTTTGTTAGTGAATGAGTTAAAGATATTATTATATATCTAGATAGATTTACCATCTATCATTCAATATAAAACAATATCAAACCATATAATAATCTATAATATGTAACCATTATCTATCAGATATTGATAGAGATTGTCATTATGGAGACAATGTAGAACATTATATAGACGATTATATAAGAGATAATATAGATAATAATAAAGCTAGTCTTAAAGTAATACTTTAAGTCACTTAAAGTAATGGTTGAAGTGTAGCTCTATCAAGAACTATTATAAGAATTAAAGCAGAAGCTTTATCAGGAGCTATTATAGTATTTGGAGAAATATCTTTATCAGAAGATACTATAAGAATTATAGTAATATAATAAGGAAGATTAGGAGGAATAGAAGATATAACAACTTTATCAAGAACTATTATAGCTTTTGGAGAAATAAGATAAGAAACAGGAAATCTAAGAACTAATGAGAGATTGAGAGGAAAAGGAGATGGATGAAGAACTGCTCGACGTGAGGAATCTCTCCTATCACCATCTCCAACTCTTCCTCAATCCTCATCACTTCTCACCACTTGCAGGAATATCAGCCACTCTACTCTTCTTTCCACCAGTATTACTAAACACCATCATGACCACATCGAGACTTATCTTGCCATTATATAGCATCTTTTGAACTTTAATAGCCCTACGTTCTGTACCACAATCAGCAAGAAAACTACCATCAATATCATAAAGATAAGCTCCTTCCTGATTGACAACATGACCTTTAACCATAGGTTCTGCTCCAACAGTCGCATTAACAAGGTTTTCTTGCAGCTTATCTCTATCAGCTTTAATAGTTTCAAGCTCTTTTTTAAGCTCTCTAACTTTAATCTGAAGATTAGTATTATCTTCTTCAAGACCAGCAACAACCTCATCTTTAGTAGTAACAAATGACTTATAAGCACCACTATTTCTGACAAGTTGGTCCATAACAGCATTATCAAGAACAAGTTTACCAGCTTCTGTCACTATAACAGTGTCACCGTTAGGACGTACAACAAAGATAACATTTCCACATTCAATAGCAAATAATTTCTTTTCCATAATCTTTAGCTTTACTTTTATTAATATTATTAGTATTATCTCGTTTAAGAATAGTCTTATCAGAACCATCTCGAGACTTATTTTGTAAGTGAATGAGTACATTATTTGGTTTATACATAGTATCAGTATGTGTAAGATTATTATTAGATTGGAACACATCGTGGAAGACGAGAATCCACTCTAGAAGTATCTACAACACCGATTTTATGGTTTGGCACAGTATTTGTATTAGTATGTTGAGAACAATTATCAGAACTCTTATCAGAACTATGTCGGGTTTTATTTTGTTCGTGAATGAGTTGATGAACAACTTATTGGAGACAGATTTCTCCATCTCCAATAACATTCTATCTATGCTCTAGTTCAGCTCCCAACCAAATAGCTAATGCAACACTAATGACAACTCCCAACATTGCAACCTCAGGATAACCATGTTGATTGAACAACAACGTTCCCCATAATACAATCAGCAGTATGACTATAATAATGATAATATCTTTCATGATGATAATGATTTGTAGGAGCAGTGTCACCACCACTCCCAATTAATACTACAATTTGACACCAAATAACTTTGTGATGAACACCTGTTGACGTGTCATGTCAGTCACTTTCATGAAGTTCTCAACGAAGTGTTGTGCCACCAAGTATGACATCATCTCGTCCAACTTGACCTCACTAATCTTGTAGAATATAGCATCATGACTGTCAGCGTCAGCTTCATCAGCTTTCTGAACAGCAGCCTCAACTTCAATAGTAGCATCATTCAGTATGACATTGAGAACATTAACAAGCTCCTCAACACCACCAGCTTTGGCAGAATCAAGACGATAACCAAAAGCAGTAGTAAACTTGTCACCAACAGCTTGACGAACTTGTGCAGATAATGCTGTGAGCTGCATCCGCATCTGCTTCACATTGTCCTGTTTGAACTCGATGACACCATCAGCATCAACAGTACGAACAAAGCCAAGAATATCATCAGCAATAGTGACGATAACTTTGCCAGTAAACTGTCCTTCGAACTTCTCCATTCTGATTGACTTAATTGTTGTTTTCATAACACAGTCCTCCTATGACTGCTACGACTTAATTAATAATGACCATGTCTGCGTAGTACAACATGACCAGCAACATCAACGTGATGTGCCAGAATTTGTTTTGTTTGTGAATGAGTTAAAATAGTTGCTCGAAGTTCTGTTTGTTAGAACTACATGACGGGGGTATTGGATTCCGGATTATAAGGGCGGGGGTTATCAGTACTAACCTCCCCCATCTACATTTATACTATAAATTCTATATATCCATACCCTCATCTACACCATCTTCCGTTCAATCTCCTCCACCTCCATTTATATAAAAATCATCAATATCTCCAGCTTCCTAATACCCAAATTCTCCCCAATCCACATATAAACCCTATATATCATATATTCCTGTTTCTTCATCTACATAAACTTTCCAATAAACGTCTACCTCCTTAACTAGTTTAACTCTTATACTTCAATAAAATAAAAATCCATACAATCTCTTATATCCTTATTCGCGCATTCTTCTCCAAAATCTCTCCATTCATAAATAAAATAAAAATCTCCAAATTATTCCCCGTCTTCTCTTAAATAAATATTACTACAAACAATCATCGTATCTCATATAGCAAAATCTCCATCATCTCCTTAATCTCCGCATACATCAAAAATCCAAATCATTATCTCCAACTCCATATAAATCTCCATTACTACTACGGGGGGGGATTGAACTCCATAATATTCATCCCCGTCTATTATATCCAGTACCTTTCTCATAAAGACTTATAGTATTTTCCATATCTAACGATATTTAACAATAATAAAGATAGCTTTCTTTAGCCTAAACAATATCAGTATCAGCCACATCATGATAGATTATGTCAACTAATGACAATATCTGCTATAATATCTCATGTAATATAAGGTTCTATGACTTGCAATATCATCTATATCGACGATTAAGACGATTAAGACAATTAAGCTCTGGCTGTTCCCCCGTAGAGGATGGATATGAATATTACCAATAACCGCTCGTTCAATGTCTATATCTAATAATCAATATAATATCATATTCATGTCTTATAATTCCTCATAGAACAATATCAGTATCGTCAGGTCTAAGGCTATATACTTGTCCATCCTCTACGGGGCGCAGTATCATCAGAATCAACAATATCTGTAGAATCGTCAGTATTAAGTTCTGCATAATCTTCTGGTCTAACGGTCATAATAACTTGTCAAGTAAGAACTGGTCTAATGGTCGTAGGTATTATATGTTCTCATCCTCTACGGGGGAACAGCCCAACAGTTTCATCAGAATCTATAGAATCATCTCCATTATCTCTTTAAGCTCGTCTTATAATAACTCCTTAAGCAAAATCTTAAGCAAAATCTCCATGACGAATCCCGTCAGGAATTGCAAGTAAAATCTGAATCTATCTCCCCAATCTCCATCTCCACAACAAAGTGGTCTATAATTCCAAAGTGTAAGGGTAGTAAGTTCTGTATAAAGTTCTGTATTAAAATCTGGAACAGTAAGCTTACAGTAGTGTATATAGATACAAGATATATATAATATAATATATTTATATATTATATTATATATATCTTGTAGATATATATACTACCCAAGAAGCGCGGTATATTCTATATTACGTAGTAATATAGAATATGAATCAGTATCTATCAGAATTTATATATAATTATCTATAATAACATATTACTACGTAATATATTATTAAAATAATAACCTGCGTGTGCGTACAGGCGTGTGTGCGTATGTGTATGCGTGCGCACGTGTACATGGGCGTATAGATAATAACAGGCGTGCACGTGCAGGTACAGGCGTATATGAACATCTTATACGTGCGTGTGTACGGGTGCGCGATATAAGTGTACGTGCGTGTGTGGGCGTACCTTATATACGTGCGTGCGAGCGTGTGTACCTTACTCATATAGGCGAATGTTAAAAAACTGTTAAAAACAAGTTTTGTTTTGCCAATCTCGCACGTAATGCGTACTGTTGTGCAAAACGAATTTTTGATATGAAACAAGAACCAAATAAATCACAAGAAATTGATTATGTTTATCGTTCGGGACGACGAACTAAACAGAAACAAGATATTAAACCTAGTAAGCTTAAAATTGGAGCTTTAGGACTTGATGCTATTGTTAAACCAAATAAATAACTAACATGATTAGAATTGAAAGTGACAAAATGTCGTATGACATTCTAGTACCGACCGAATTTGAAGATATTAAACAGGAAGATTTGGAGAAACTTCTTGAAGGTATTGTAGTTCCTCAATATTACGCTGTTGTTGCTCTTATTTATAAAGAGCGTTTATATGGAGTAGTTAGTAACGTAAAGAACAACAAAACAAGCATGGTTAAATGTATACCTATTCTTGCAAAACTTCATGAAGGAGATACTAACGCTAACGGTTGCGAAATTATGGATAGACTTATTATTCCTGCTGCGAATCTTGAACGTTCTGTTCTTATCAATATTCCGCAAAATGTTCTAGACCCTACTACTGTTGGTCGTTATTGTAATTCTGATGAAGAACTTTCTAAAGCTATTATTACAGGAGCTTATTTTAACGATGGTACTTGTTCAGACTTCAAAGCTAAAGAACTTGCTCCGGATTGTTACTTTGTAGACTTTCGTATGATTCCTGTTAATGATATTGCAGGAGGTTATAAAAAAGATATTGTACCTAAATGTCCGTTTAGAGTTCCAAAAGGACCTATGGTTGCTGATGGAGAACAATCTAGACTTGCGAATTAAAATTATCTGCTATTAGTTTTAAAGATGGAGCAATAGAAGTTATGATACTGCTTTTATCCACATCCTCTACGGGGGAACGAAATCAATCGGCATATCTTAAACGTCATAAACTTTCTATTGCTTCTTAATTTACAAGTAATGATATGGAATTTAAAGTATCAAAACCTAAGAGACAACCTTTGAGTTCTGAACTAGATGATGATTATGTTTTAATATATAAAGATGCTGATAATATTCTTGATGATATTGATTTTGTTGTTGATGATGATAGAATATTATGTAAAACTATTATTGATTCTTTAGAAAAAGAAGCTGCCGCTCAACTACTTGCTGGTAAATGTGTTCAATTACCTTATATTGGAACTATTCGTAGAAGTCCTATTAAGATGGCTCTTATAAAACATTATAAAGAGTTTAAAGAGAAACGCTCTCAACTATCTCGCGAAGATTATGTGGCGTATTGTAAGAAGGTGATGAGACAAGAGAAGATAGACTTACAGAACGCTGAGATACATAAACGAAAGATGAATACTTTCAGAAAGAAGAACTTGAAGATATGGATGGAGAAGAAGAAAGCATTCGGAGATGCTTATGCTAATGTTTATCTTTATGTATTAAGACATTGGACGGCAATTGATTTTGATTGGAATGTAGAACTTGCTTATCAAGAAAATGTAGGAAATGGCTAAAAAAATTAGAGTAGATAAACTATTGACTGTTGATGATACAGGAATGCCTAAAGCGCCGGATATTAGACAGATTTTAGATAAGGATGTTCAATTACTTTGGCTTAGAGATAAAACTAAAGATAAATCTCAATATATTAAAGAAGTTGGAGTTATTTATTATCTTGCAGACCCAAAAGGACCTTGTAAACAAGAAGGACTTAGTGATAATGAAGCTATTAAAAAAGCTATTGAAAACTTCGATTTACCTGCTAATTATAAACCAGATTTATTAGTATGGAAACTTGCTAAACGTTATTATGAAGCAGAAATAACTGTTGCTGGAGCTGCCGTTGAAACACTTCTTAGAAGTATTCATAATGTTGTATTAGCTGCTAATAAAATGAATGAAATGCTTACTGATAAACTTAATGGAGAATTAAGTATTGAAGATAGTAATACTGTAATAGGTATTATGGATAATCTTAATAAGAAAACTGCTGAATTACCTAATATTATGAAAGCACTTAATACTGCAAAAGAAAATCTTCTTTACGAAGAAGAACAACAAACTGCTCGTGGAGGTGTTACGATATTAAGTTCTATGACCGAAGAATAAATATAAGAATTATGTTAGAACTACGAGATAAACGATATAATGATGTTCGATTAGTTTTTGATGAGCCTCAACATAAATATACTGATACGTTAGGAAATAGCTATATTAGTACTACTACCATCTTACACCAATATCAACCAAAGTTTGATAAGACTTATTGGTTGAAGAAGAAATCCAAAGAGTTGGGAATATCTGAGAAGAAGTTAGAAAAACAATGGGATATTATTCGTGATGAAGCTTGCGAACGTGGTTCTAATACTCATAATGGTTTGGAAGATGGTATAAAGGGTGGAAGTCAATTTAAGAAAGCTATTCAATATCTAGATGAACGTTCGGATGGACAAATGATTACCGTTGCGGATATTCCTACAATACTTGGTAATTATAAGATATTAGATGTTGAAGAGTTTGAAGAATTAACCGAACATAAGTATCCCGAAATATATGATGTATTCAGACAATATACAAATGCTGGTTATCAGATTTATGCTGAGATTGGAATGTTTCTTTTAGATTGGTTAGTCAGTGGAACTATTGACGTTCTTCTTCTTAGAGAAGATAGAATGGTTATAGGAGATTGGAAAACTAATCGTGGAGGACTTAAATTTGAGTCTGGATATTTCAAAAAAGATAAAAGACAAAAACCTGCTCAACTTACAAGCGATTGGGTAACTAAAGATGAAACTCTTCTTGCACCTGTTAATAACCTTCCAAATTGTAATGGTTCTATATACAATCTACAACTTAGTATGTATGCTTATGCTGTAGAATTTATTCTAGGTATTCCTTGTGTTGGAATGTGGCTTTGTCATATTGATTCTGACTTTGAATTGAATGAGTATGGACAACCTAAACGTTTTCCTGATGGTCTTTATCATGTTAAAGAGAATCCTAAAGAGAAAACAACATTCCATGTTATGCCTTATAGAAAACGTGAAATTGAACTAATACTTAATGATAGACGTATGCAGCTTGAAGCTGGTGCTGTTAATACACAATTTAAACTTGATTTATAATGAAGGATTTATTTTATAAAGTATTTGCAGGTATTAGTATTATATTTATATTTGGTGCTGTATTTAATGAATGTACTAATGATAAAACTACTTTACCTATAAAAGAAATTGTATATGTTCCTACTCCTGATTCTATGACTATTCAAGAAGTTGTTTATCTTAAAGAAGAACTTCGTAGATGTCAAGATAGTCTTAGGATTATTCGTACTGATAGTACAATGAGTTCTGAATTATTTGTTGCTAAGTATAAACTTGAACGTATTCGTTATTATAATGATATAGCAGGTAAAGGCAACAATATAAAATTTTTAAGAGGATGGATTAATAGAGTTCTTAATGAATAAGATATTATGGATTTTAATGGTAATGTTAAAGACGACAAAAATATGAATGGCAAACGGAAACTATTTTTTAAAGATGATTATCGTCGTCCTAGAAAAGTTATTCGTATTCATATTGAATCTGGCGAAAAGAAAGAATATGCCAGTGCGTATTGGGCTGCTGAATCTATCGTAACTACTAGTACTGATATACGAGTTGTATGCGATAGAAATGAAGGTCTTAAACGACCACAATTTCAAAGACGAGGTTATTATTTTATTTGGGGAGATTAAATTATGAAGAAATTCCTTATGAAGATAGAGTTGCTAATCAGTAACTCTATTGCCGTTTTAGGAGCTGATGGATTAGCTCATTTATTAGTATGTATGATGTTGATTATGGTATTAGCTCCTTTGATGGACTTATGGTTAGCTATACTAATTGTATTATGTTTTGGCATTGGAAAAGAACTATATGATAAGTTCACAAAGAAAACAGAGTTTTCCGCTAAAGATTTGATTTGTGACATTATTGGTATTATATTTGGTCTTTGTTTTGTAGCTTTTTATGCTATTAAATAATAGGTTATGGCTGAATTTATTAAAGCTTATAAGAAATTAGAAGTAGCGGAAGGTGGATATGTTAATGATAAAGATGATGCTGGCATGGAAACTTATAAAGGAGTTTCTCGTAAAGCTAATCCTAATTGGATAGGTTGGATAATATTAGACGACTTAAAGAAACATCATCCTAAAACTTTTGCAGCTATTGCTAAGAAAACTCCACAGCTTGAAAAAGCTGTTCAAGACTTATATAAAAAGAACTATTGGAACTGCTTTAATCTTGACAATTTTAAAAGTCAAGAAGTTGCAGAACAGTTATTCGATATGAATGTTAATGCTGGACAACGTACTGCTATAAAATGTGCTCAAAGAATTGTTAATATTCCGCAAGACGGTAAATGGACAAAAGAACTTGAGAACATTCTTGCTGATATTAAGTAATATGCTAAAATACGGGTTTCTAATAATCAATAACTAATTCGATAAAGATATGAAGAAGATATTAATAATACAGGTAATCATAGCGTTGATTACTGTTTATGAAGTGGGATTAATTAATAAAATAAGTAGTAGTATTAGTGAACTTACTCGGCTAACAAATGTAGATAGTGTTATTAATAGAATCCGAATTGATTCTATCGAATTAGTTATTACTCAAAAAGATAGTACAATTGTTAATATTAAAAATACTATTGAAGATGAAGTTAAAGAAGCTAATAGTCTTAATGACAGTGCTAGTTTGGAGTTATTTGAACGGCTGGTGTCAAACTGAATCTCCACATCCCCTACGGGGGAACGACACGATAGTAAATGTCAGAATCGACTTAATTCGCAAAGCTAATGTTAAGTTGATTGAACATAAACATTGCTCTGACATTATTAATGCTAAAGATACAATTATTAAACTAGAGAGACTTAAATATAATACTCTTGATAGTTTATATAAAGTAGAACTTAGCAAATATTATAATAATGTTCAGGTATTACAGAAACAGATTAATTCTACTAAACGTAGAAACAAGATATTAGGCGGTACTGCTATTGGTAGTATCGCCGTTCTTGTTTTAACTCTATTGATAAAATAAGATATGGCTAATAAAGAAGTTTATCCATTTCGTGAATTTTTAGAAGAAGATAAGAGTCGATATAAAACTGCTACTGAAGCAGGATATTATGACCCTCATAATAATTTTCTTATAGGAGATAGCGGTGGATTTCTTATGAATATTAGACGTGGACGTTTCGTTAATACTAATCTATTTACAGCAATGGCTGATACTTATCTACGAGAAGGTAAGTATACTAATTATAAACCAGATAGTATTCCACATAGACAACTTCGTAGAAGAGAATGTGATAGACGTAAAAACGGTTTTGATGCGCCATGTTGGCTTAACGAATACGGAAAAATAGAAGATATTCATATTACAGGAGATTATTATAATTATCTTAATTATACTCGTATGGAACTTACTGATGACAGTACTCTAGTTGTTGGTAAGAATGTATCTACTGCTGAAAAGAAATATGCTTTTCCTAAATTTATTGATGCTCAATATTGGACACATAATGTGCTTCAATTTGCTAAAGATAATGGTTTTCATATTATTATTGTTAAGACTCGTCGTGGTGGTTTTTCTTATATGATGGCAGCTAGAGCTAGTAATGCTGTTAATCTTAGAAAA